>Ga0207659_10000110_pt1 | contig 48302 bp, 33 predicted proteins | sample KBSM43metaG_FD_184330 | JGI IMG/M metagenome (GOLD analysis project Ga0207659, IMG submission 184330) | Miscanthus rhizosphere microbial communities from Kellogg Biological Station, Michigan, USA - KBS M4-3 metaG (SPAdes) (version 2) | ecosystem: Host-associated > Plants > Roots > Rhizosphere >...
CTTTCGCAGCAGCAGCGCCCGTCCTTCTCCGCTGAAACGCATTGACACGGGCAGCCACAGGTTGCCGTGAACCAATTCGCGGCGGAGCGTGACCGTCGCGCCTTTGTTCAAGCGTGCGAGCACTCCATAGCCGAATGCCACGTCGTCGATCGCCTTCGCATCGATGCGCGACACCTCGCGCGTCAGCTCGTCAATCCAGATCTCACCGGAAAAATCGCGCGCGATACGTCCCTCGCGCGTCTGTGGCTTCGCGTCGGGCCGCGCTTTGAACACGGCGACGATTGCGTCACGCCCATCCAGGCGCTCGCGCCGGCTCATCGATATGTCGAGCGTTGCGGCGACGTCGTCCACGACCCTGCGGCCACGAGCCGACATCCGCAATGGACGGCGCACCGGTGTGCTGTCGGTGACCGGCTTTCCATCCCGCTCGATGACACGAATGGTCACGGCGCTTCCGTCTTCGACCGGCGTCACTTCCCTGACCCGGCTGCCGCCCGTACCAAGTCGACCGAACGGATTGAGGTTGAGCTCGGTGCGCCGTTCCTTGTACGCAAACAGCTTCTGATCGTCCTGAGACCGCGCCAGGTTCGCGCGCACTGCTTCGAAAAACATGTTCGGGTCTGGAAATGGCCGGACGTCCTTCGCCGTGGCGGATTGGAGAAGCGAAGCGGCGACGGCGAGGCGCAAGACCAGCCCGAGACTCATACCTTCCGCAGACGTTCCGCTGCGCGCTCGAGTGTCTCGTCGCGTTTGGCGAAACAGAGACGGAGAATCGGAGGCGCCGCTTCGTCGCCGTACAGAAACGAGGATGGCGGGATTGACGCGACGCCATGCTCTTTCAACAGCCACATCGCGACGTCAGTATCGCGGTCGGTCGTAATCGTCGAGTAGTCCACCATCTGGTAAAAGGTGCCGCGGCACGGCAACGGCTGGAATCGCGACCCGCCGATCAGCGACAGGAACAAGTCGCGTTTCCGCTGGTAGAACTCGCCGATGCTGCGGCACTCCGGATCGTTCCGCAGCATCTCGGCGAAGGCCATCTGAATGGCCCCGTTCACCGCGAAGGTGACCCACTGATGGATGCTCTGCACCTCGGCGCTGAGTGGTCTTGGCGCCACGGCCCATCCAATCTTCCATCCTGTCGTCGTGAACGTCTTGGCGAAGGAACCAATCACGATCGCCCGCGCGGCGATTGCCGGATACCGCGACATGCTTTCGTGTCGCTCGCCATCAAAGACGATGTGCTCGTACGCCTCGTCCGCGACGACGACAGCGTCGGTGTGCGCGAGCAGATGTTCGAGCTCGCGCATGTCGTCGGCGGTCAGGATCATGCCCGTGGGATTGTGCGGCGAGTTGATCACGATAGCGCGGGTACGCGGCGTCAGCGCTCGGCGCGCGGCGTCCCAGTCGATGCGGTATTCGGGCGGCCGCATCGTGACAAAGACCGGCGTGCCGCCGCTCAGTTGAATCGCCGGCACGTACGAATCGTACGCGGGCTGAAACAGCAACACTTCGTCGCCGGGATGCACGAGCGCCGTCAGGGTTGCGTAGAGCGCTTCCGTTGCTCCCGAGGTGACCGTAATTTCAGTCACCGGGTCGTATCGGTGTCCGTAAAGGCGCTCGATCTTCATCGCCAGCGCTTCGCGAAGCGGGATCGTCCCCGGCATCGGCGCGTACTGGTTGTGCCCCTCGCGCATGTAGCGCGCGACGGCATCAATCAACTCGGGCGCGCAGTTGAAATCCGGAAACCCTTGCGACAGGTTGATTGCGCCGTGCTCGAGCGCAAGCCGCGACATCGTCGTGAAGATGGTCACGCCGGTGTTCGGGAGTTTTGAGCGCAATGGAATGGTGGTGCCCATGCCAGGTGTCAGGTATCAGGTATCAGGCGTGGTCCAGGTTACAGGTATCAGGGTATAGGGTACAGGCAGTTCGTTACTCGACAAACTCCGCTGGGCGCAACGCCAGAACTGAGTACTTGTTGCGCAGAGAAACCACGCGATCGAAGTACGAGTGCTTGGGGAACTCGCCAAGGAGCAACCGCTCGCGGAGGCGCCGGATTTCGTATCGATACAGATCGTTCACGAACTCGCGGACGAGTTCAGGCGGGCTTCCCGAATGCGGTCGAATGCCATGTGCCTCGAGTTTTTCGAGGACATCACGGCGATACCGGTACATCAGGGTGTCCCCCGCCGATTCGTGTTCGCATTCGGCGGCCCGTTCTGTCCAATTGGCTCAGTCAAGTACGCAACGAACTCCCGCCGCCACCACGCGCCAGTCTTCGCACGTTCTGAAAAGGATGTGAAGTGATACCTGTAGTACGCGAGCCGGACGTACCGCGGCCGGTGTGCGAGGGGACTTGGACTCAGTAATCTCGTGACCGCACTCTCGCCCGCGATGATGCGCTCGGCGAGCGTGAGAAGCCACTCTTGCGCGGAGAACGGATCGAGCGCGGCAAACCACATCTGCCAGTCGAGCCTCGGCATGTGCGGCGCCACGAACCGCGGCCGCCGTAGGACATTGCCAGCCTTCCACTTGAACTCCTGTTCCTTCCAGGCGGCGCCGTCGTCGCTGACCTCGATCACGATCTCAGGTCTCGCGGTCGTCATCACGCGAAAGAGACCGTAGCCGTTGACCGAGGTGAAGGGCGACACCGATGTCAAAATCGTCCCCGGCCAACCCCGGTCGAACGGACCCCGGACCTGACGTGTTCTGTCCATTTCACGGAAAAGCGTCATCACGCTCAACACCGCAATGCCGACGGCAACGACATTCACGCCAACTCGCCAGATCGACCGCCCGTCTGGACGCCGCTCGATCTCTTGTTCGCCGCCAGCCGCGCGTCTCGGCAGGAGTCGACTGAGCGTTCGATCGTCGAGCAGCGACAGGTAGAGAACGATCGTCAGAAGATTGAAGAAGCCGTAGTTGCCGGTCGTGCCGATTCCGACCTGCAGCAGAATCATCAACACGCACGCGGTAAGCCGCGTACGCCCAAAGCGTGTCGGCAAGAAGATCAGCCACGGCACTACGAGCTCGATGACCAGCGAACCACCCGTCGCCCAGTAGTGCACCCACGCAGGCAACTGATACATGTACCAACTCGTCCACGCGGGAATCGGCTGCGTTTCGTAGTGATAGCTCAGTGCGGTCCAGTTCGCCCATGTCGGATCCCCACTGAGAATCTTTGTAATGCCGGAGAGGAACGTGAGCTTGAAAGCGAGAAGCCAGATGGTCCAGCGCACGATCGCTGGTGGCTCGCCGCTGTCGACCAAACGCTCGCGCCACGCGAGTGGCGCGTAGAGCACCGCCAGCAGCCCTGTTTCGAGGAGCAGCGAATCCCACTGGAATTCGAGAAACAGCTGGCCCGCGACCGTCAGGGACAGATAGAGCGCCCAGGCCAGCGCGGCGGTCGCAGTCGGGACGATGCCCGCGATCAAGAGCAGCGACGTGGCCGCGCCAAACCAACAGAGAGCGGACAGCCACGCATCGGTCGGCGAGAGCCACACGAGCGTTGGCCAGTTGTAATACGCGAACGCACCGAACCGCCCATGAACCTGCCCGAGGAACTCGCCAACTGGCAGGATCCCGTGTTCGCCGACGAGTCCGGTGATTTGCACGGCCAGCGACACGAACGCAATGAAATAGACGGCCCCAAGCAGTCGGAGAAAAAGCCAGCGGGATCCGGCGAATGTGGAGCGAGGCGGGAGTTGAAGAATGGCGCGATTCTAGACCACCAAGCGCACGAAGAAAACGAAGGGCACGAACACTCGCTTCGTGACCTTCGTCGTTTCGTGACCTTCGTGGCTCGACCCGTATCAGTACCGGTAATGATCGGGTTTGTACGGTCCTTCCGCAGGCACGCCGATGTAGTCGGCCTGCTCGGGCGTGAGTTTCGTCAGCCTGACGCCAAGATGATCGAGATGCAGCCGCGCCACTTCTTCGTCCAGCGCCTTCGGCAGCATCGTCACCGTCTTGCCGTACTTCTCGGCGTTTGCATTCAGCTCGAGCTGCGCGAGCACCTGATTGGTAAATGACGCGGACATGACGAAGCTCGGATGACCGGTCGCGCATCCGAGGTTCAGCAGACGCCCTTCAGCGAGCACGAGCACGCTGTGGCCGTCCGGGAAACGCCACTCGTCGTACTGCGGTTTGATGTTGATGCGCTGGATCCCTTTCACCTTTTTCAGGCCGGCCATGTCGATCTCGTTGTCGAAGTGACCGATGTTGCCGACGATCGCTTTGTCCTTCATCCGCCGCATGTGCTCGACGGTGACGAGGTTCAGATTGCCGGTGGCTGTGATGAAGATGTCGGCGGACTCGACGACGTCGTCAAGCGTGGTGACCTCAAAACCTTCCATCGCCGCCTGGAGCGCGCAAATCGGATCGATTTCAGTGATGACCACTCGGCAGCCCTGGCCGCGCAGCGCCTGCGCGCATCCTTTGCCGACCTCGCCATACCCCATCACGACGGCAACCTTGCCGCCGAGCATGACGTCGGTCGCCCGCGCCAGGCCGTCGGGCAGCGAGTGGCGGCAGCCGTAGATGTTGTCGAATTTGCTCTTGGTGACCGAGTCGTTGACGTTGATCGCGGGGAACAGCAGCGTGCCCGCTTCCATCATCTGATACAGACGATGAACGCCCGTGGTCGTCTCCTCGCTGACGCCGCGAATGCCATGCGCGACTTTCGTCCAGCGTCCCGGGTTCGCCTTCAGCTCACGCGAAATCGTGTTGAGAATCACGCCCCACTCCTCCGGCTCGTTTTCCGGATCGAATGCGGGCACCTTGCCGACTGTCTCGAATTCGGCCGCTTTGTGCACGAACAGTGTCGCGTCACCTCCATCGTCGACGATGAGCGTCGGGCCCGATCCGTCGGGCCACACGAGCGCTTCGGCGGTGCACCACCAGTACTCGTCGAGCGACTCACCTTTCCACGCGAAGACAGGCGTCCCTTTCGGCGATTCGAGCGTTCCGCCGGTCTCAGGCCGTCCGACAACAACCGCGGCAGCCGCGTGGTCCTGCGTCGAGAAAATGTTGCACGATACCCAGCGGACGTCCGCACCGAGATCGGTGAGTGTTTCGATCAGCACGGCCGTCTGAACGGTCATGTGCAGGCTGCCCATGATCCGTGCTCCGGCGAGCGGCTTGCTGGCTGCGTGCCGCTTGCGCAATGCCATGAGGCCGGGCATCTCGTGCTCGGCGAGGCGAACCTCCTTGCGTCCCCAGTCAGCGAGCTCGAGGTTCGCCACTTTATAAGGCGGGCGCGCGGCCTTGGCCGCGGCCTCGAACGCGTGCATCTTCTCGAATAGAACGGTAGCCATCTATTTCTCCTTGGGCCGGCTGAAGCCGGCCCCTACGTATGTATTGCCGACAAACGTGTTGCGATTGCCGCGAAGAGCGCAGGTCCCTTCGCGTCGGAATCGACCGGCAACGCACGCACGCGTGCGTCTTCAAAACCCGCAGCGGTCAGAAACTTCACGATCTGTTTTTCCGAAAAACCAAGCCATACGTGGCCCATCTGCTGCTGATATTCCTCGTGATGGTGCGGCAGCATGTCGACGACGAGCACTTTCGCGCCGGGACGGCACACACGGGCGACTTCCGTCAGCGTCCGCACCGGTTCCGCGGAGTAGTGCAATACCAGCGAAAGCAGCGCCACATCCAGTTCGCCATCCTTGATCGGCAGCGCCTCGAGCTCGCCGCTCCGGATTTCAACGTTGCGGGAGTCTGCGAGGCGGTGGCGGGCCGCGTCGAGCATCTCCGTGGACCCATCCACGGCAATGACGCGACGCACGTACGGCGCCACGGTCTCGGTGAGCTGCCCGGTGCCGCAGCCGAGATCGCCAACGGTCAATGTCGGGTCGATCAAACCGAGCACCGCCCACAGATAAAAGCTGTCGCCAAAAAGATCCTCGCGCAGCCGATCCCACCGGCCGGCTGCAGTCGCGAAGAACTCGCGCGACTTCACGCGCCGCCGGTCGAGTACGCCGCGCAACCGCCGCTCGTCGTGCGCTGCCGCCGTCGTCGAGGAGACCTGCTCGCGAATTAGAGGCCACAGTCGCGACGCGGCCGAATCCAGGTCGTCGAGCGGCATCGTGTAGTACCGGCTGGTGGCGTCGCGCCGCGACGTAATCCAGTTGTCGTCGGCGAGCGTCTTCAACTGGCGGCTGACGCTCGACTGCGGCATCTGCAGCACCGTGCAGAGCTCGGAGACGGTCAATTCGTGTCGTTCGAGGAGGAGGAGCATCCGGCAGCGCGTCTGGTCCGACAGCGCCGACATATGCTCGAGAATTTCAACCATCCGTTAATCCGGATGGATGATAACAAGCTTGAGTCGCTTTGTGAAGGGGGTCAGACCCCGGTGATGACTATCACCGGGGTCTGACCCCGTCAAAACCGGTAGGTGTACAGCAGCTTCGACGAGAGACGGCTGTCGATCGAGCGGAACCGCCGCGCCAGCAGCGGATCGTCGAGCCAGTTGTGGTTGTAGACGAAATAGATATCGTTGCCCGGACGAAGAATCCAGCGATACCGCGATTGCCAGCCCAGCACGGCACTCTGAGAGTCGTACTGGACGTTGTTCACCCACGCCATAAATGGGGTGAACTGCAGCTCGGACAGACCGCGATACAGGCGCGTGTAGAACCGTCCTTCCGCGAGCTGCACCTTGTTCCATTCGGTCGTGAGCGTGAACAACACACCGGGCATTGGCCGCACATTCGACGTGAGGCTCAGTTGCACGCGATCCCCTGAATAGAACTCACCCCACTCCACTTCGGGTTCGATCGACAGCAGCCGACGTCTGGCCGTGTCCATCTGCAGCCGGTAGCGGGTGAAGTTGTATTCGTTGCCCAAGCGCAGCATGACCCCGGGCGCGATGCGGAAGTCCTCCACCAGACGTTCGTAGGTCGGCACAACATGAAATTCAAAGGAATCCTGCGAGTGCAGATTCACTTCGAGTGCCGTGACATCGATCTCGCTGTCGAGCGCATCGTTGGTCGCCGGATCGACGAAGAAGTCTGCGCCGACGCCGAAGTTGAAACGACGGATGAAAGGATGCTGGTCCGGGCGTGGTGCGTAGAACACCCGCGGGTTGTACTGGCGGAAGTTGATGCGCCGCGTGAACCCGACGGCCGCGTCGTAGTTACGCTGCACCTCCCGATATTCGAGCTGCGCCTCGAGCGGATCGTTAGGGTAGTCGAGCTGCAGCCCAATCGCGACGTCGTCGCCCGTGGCGCCGGGGGTCGGTGACTTCAGGAGGAAACCGTTCGCCATCAGATTCTGGCTGCCCAGGAACGTAGAGGTGGCGACCTCGAAATCGATGCCGCCGGTATGGCGATCGGCAATGGCCACATTACGGGCGGCGCGCCGCGTGTAGATGGCGCCGACGTAGGACTGGCGGAAGAAGCGGCGCTTGAGCCGCATCACCGAGAAGTCTTCGCCAGGTGCGTCGGCCTCTTCGCGCGTCTGCACCTGCAGTACGCCGACATCGAACGCTCCCGCCTGTCCGGTCAGCTTGCCGCCAAAGTTGATTGCCTGCGGCTGTCCGCGGTCGTCCAGGCCAATACGACGGCTGAAAAACGGCGCGAGATCAACCGGCTCCCCTCCCCCGCCGCCACCGCCTCCATCGGCAACGTTGAAGAACAGCGAGCCGTCGAGGAAAAAATCGCGCTTTTCGGGAAAGAACAACGAGAATCGCGTGAGGTTGGTCTGCCGCTGATCGACCTCCGCCTGCGCGAAGTCGGTATTCACCGTGAGGTTGGCTCGCAGGCTCGGCGTCACGTTGTAAAACAGATCGACGCCGATATCCGCGTTGCGGCGCATCGTGCCGTCGCCGGACGTACGCCAATCGCGTGTCGCCTCGCCGACGAGATACGGCTTGATGTCGAGGCCGTGGCCCTGCGTGACCTCCGCGGCTTTAAGGCCAGTCATCAGACCGGCGTTACTCATCCGGCGTAGTCCCTGGTTGCGCGCCCATCCCATCCACAAGCTCTCTTCATTCTTCCGGCGGACGGTGCGCTGAAAATTGATCCCCCAGGTGTCGCTCGTCGGATTGAAGTTCAGCGTACGAAACGGGATCTCGATCTCGAGCGTCCACCCGATCTCGCTGCGATTGGCGCGCGCATTCCAGATTCCATCCCACTGCCGGTTGTTGGTGTCAGCCGACCCCTGCAGGGCGTCGGCCATCAGCCCCGACGGATTCATCTCGAAGAAGTACGCGGTGCGTCCATCGAGAAACGTATCGATGGTCCACATGAAGCGATCGTCGGACCCGAGTCCATTGTCGCGGCCGCGCTGAAAGCCGAGCCACTTCTCCGGCTCCGAATCGAAGCAGATGACGCCCATGTAAATCGCCTCGCGGCTGTAGACGATACGCACTTCGGTTGGTTCGGTCGCCGCGGCACCGTTCTGCGGATCCTGTTGCCTGAAATCCGCTGCCGGCACCGCTTGACCCCATACAGGTTCGTTGAGCATACCGTCGAGCGTGACGCGGTCCTCACTGCCCATCTGCATCGCAATCATCTGGCGGCGTTCGATGCCGCCGAGCATCTGCGTCTGCTGCACGGCAGGCGTTGCAGCGTCGAGCTGCCCGGCGGACGCGCGCAAGGGACTCAACATGAACATCACCAACGCGACTGCACAACGGGCATTGACGGGCATTACGGCGGTTACGACTTGCATTGTGGTGATGTTTACGCCGCGCACGCGCGTCGTCTCCCCAACAGTTCAGACGCTGTTGCGTTGTGAACGGGCGCGCTTACAGCATCCGCTCCCCGCGAATACGCTTCACACCCTATAGCTCTCGCACTAACGGCACGCAACGCTTCTCACTTCGGAGGCCCTTTCATGTGTCTAGCTTCGCGTGTCGTTCTTGTCGTGGCACTGTGGCTCGTCGCCATACCTGCGTTGGCCCAGCAGCAGGCATCCATCAGCGGCCGGATCGTTGACGCCAGCAATCTCGGGCTGCCGGGAGCTACGGTCACCGTGACTTCGCAGAGCACTGGATTTACGCGCACGGTCGTCACCGCTGACACCGGCGGGTATGCCATCCCGAATCTCGAGCCTGGCATCTACAGCATTCTGATCGAGCTCGCCGGGTTCTCTTCCGTGAGACGCCCTGACGTACAGCTCACCGCAGGCACTGCTCTCACCTTCGAATTCAGGATGGACATCGCCGCCATCGAGCAGGAAGTCGTCGTCACCGCCGAAGCGCCGCTCATCGAGACGACGTCGAATCAGCTCGGAGGAAGCCTGTCAAGTCGCGAGATCGAAGAGATCCCGTCGAACTTCCGGAATTTCACCGCGCTGACACAGCTCGTGCCCGGCATCACGCCGAATCCCGCAGCATCGAGCTTCGAAGGAGGACAGGTCGTCGCCAACGGAACACCATCGCAGCAGAACGTCTATTTGATCGATGGCATGTACAACAACGACGACCGTCTCGGTGGCAGCCAGGGAACGCAGGTGCGCGTCGTCCTCGACAACATCGACGAGTACCAGGTTTTGTCGAACCAGTACGGCGCGGAGTTCGGCGGCGGCGCCGGCGCGATCATCAACATGATCACGCGCGGCGGCACGAACAATTTCAATGGCCGTGCATACACCTACTTCCGCGACGATCGATTCAACGCGCGGGGACACTTCCTCCCGGCCAGCGCTCCCAAACCGAATGAACGGACGCTGCAGACGGGGTTCGCGCTCGGTGGACCGATTCTGAGAGATCGCGCGCATTTCTACTTCACCGTCGAGCGCGATCACGAAGACATTGCCGGTCAGAAGCGCTTTCCGGCAGCCGCCGCGCCGCTCGCGCGTGACATGGTGGGTACCTTCAGCGTGCGTGCGACGAACTACTTCGGGCGCGGCGATGTCCAGATCAATCCACGCAACATCTTCAGCGTTCGCTGGGTGCTCGAAACCGCGCCGACCAGAGGCGAGGGCTTCAATACGAACACCGAGACCATCGATGCGCAGGCATGGGAGAGCGACTGGGACCATTTGATCAGCGGCACGTATACGGCGGTCGTCAATGACCGGGCAACCAACGTGCTGCGCGTCGGACGAATCAGCGAAGAGCTCGGCACGGGTGCACAGGCGTTTTTCGACGGCGACGTGAAGCAGATCGGCTTCGCCGGCCGCGATCCACTGTCGATCGGGCAGCGGAACGTGCACGCCAGCTACATCACAGGAAAAGGCGGCGAGGGCCTCAACACACGCATCCGCACCTACGTCCTCGACGAGTCGTTCTCGTACTTCGCGCCGCAGTTGTTCGGCGGCGAACACAATTTCAAGGTCGGCGGCGGGGTCAGCTTCAACGAAATGCCGCCGAGGACGACGTTCAGTTCCGGCACGTTCCAGTTCAGAGGAGACGCCCCGTACAATCCCGCCGATCCGTCCACCTTCCCGTTCCAGTTCAACGTGACGGTCGGTCCGCCGAGTGACTGGGGCTACGAAGTCTTCTCACGCGATCGCCGTGTCTACGGCTTCGCCGAAGACAAATGGCGCATCGTGCGGAACTTCACGCTGAACCTCGGGCTGCGCTACGACCGTCAGCATCAGACGCCAGACAGCACGCTCAACTTCGCGCCGCGCCTCGGGTTTGCGTGGGACGTCACCGGCACGGGCAACACGGTTATGCGTGGCGGGATCGGCAAGTTCTACGCGTACCCACCGGTGGTGCTCGACCTGACGCTGCAGCAGAACGCGATCCGCACCCGCTTCCCCTCGATCGCGATTAACGAGAGTCACCCGCTCGCATCGACGGTCCTGCACCCCGATGTGATCTCCGACTCGCAAGGCAATCCAGGCGTCGCGTCGTTGAGTCCAGCCGGCCGTGCTGCAATCAATCAACTCCGCGATCAAATCCTCGCGGGCGCGACGTTCAACCCGAATCCGTGGCTTGACAGTCCGGATCGGAAGCTGCCCTACACCTGGTCGTGGAGCGCCGGCATCAACCATCAATTTTCGGCCAATGCGGCCGTCGCGGCCGACTACGTCGCCAATGTCTCGCGCGACCAACTCGGCGTCATCGACATCAATGAAGCGGTCAGCGGCATCCGCCCCGGTGTCGATGTCATCGATCCGTCTGGCGTGCTCATTCCGGCCGACGCCCGCGCGACGCGGTTTGCCCGCATCCTCCAGGTGCAAACCAGTCCCGCCTTCGACGGCAACTACAAATCCTTTCAGCTGTCCGCATTGAAGCGGATGGCGAATCGATGGAGCGGACGCGTTGCCTACACGCTGCAGGAGAGCCGCTATGTCGGCCTCGGCAACCCCGACGCGCGCCGCGTGTGGCTCGACAACGATCCGCGCGCGGATTACGGACGGTTTACTTCCGATCGTCGGCACGTGTTTGCCGCGAGCGGCACCGTCAATCCGTGGCAGTCGCTGAACGTCGCGACCGTGGTCAGCGCCATTTCCGGAGCGCCCGTCAACGAGATCGTCGGCCGCGACGTCAACGGAGACCTCGACGTCACCGATCGGCCGATCCGCGGGATCGACGACAACGTGTTTCCGATCCGGTCGGCCCTCGACTCGCAGGGACGTGCGGTCATCAACGGGCTGGAAGGACCGGGCTCGTTCCTTGTGGATGTGTCGTTCCGCTACTCCGTGCCGCTGGCCAACGGACTGGAAAGCGTCGACCTCTTCTACGACATCTTCAACGTGCTGAACCGCGAAAACCTGGTGGCGCCAACGGGGAATCGCGCATCACCGACCTTCATGGTGCCGACGGCCGCGCAGTTCCCGAGGCAAATGCAGTTCGGGATCCGCGTCCGCTTCTGAAAGGGGGAAATCGTGAGGAGAAGAACTCTTGTCGTCCTCGCCGCGCTTGGGTTGGTGTTGACCGCCGGCGTTCTGGCGCAGACGCAACAGACAAAGGGTGGCGGCGACGTCACGGGCCCGTACGATCTCGTCGCAGGATGGCCGCAGAACTGGTGTGGCCAGGGGCACGTCATCGGATCGACCGCCGGAATCTGGGCGGAGAGTCCGGACCGCGTGTTCATTTTTGCCCGCGGCTGTCTGCCTGCGCTTGAAGATCCGGGCGACCTCGTCCCGACCCGGAACGCCTCCGGCTACGACCGCTCGCAAAGGGACGCGGCTCGCCATCCCCGGTGGGACCACATCGTCAACGTCGTCGACCGCAACGGTCGGCTGATCGAATCATGGGAACAGCACAACGAGCTGTTTGTCCGTCCTCACCGCGTGCTGGTCAATCCGTACGATCCGCAGCGTCACATCTGGCTCGTCGATGATGGAGTGCACGCGCTTTACAAGTTCACGCGCGACGGCAAACAGCTCGTGCAGACGATCGGTACACCCAAGATGCCAGGCAACGATGAAACTCATTTCGCGCGGCCGACCGATATCGCGTTCCTGCCGGACGGCACATTCTTCGTCAGCGATGGCTACACGAACACGCGCGTGGTCAAGTTCGATCGCAACGGAAAGTACGTGACGTCGTGGGGCATGAAGGGGACGCCACCCAACGAGACGCGACCCGGGTACATGAACACCGTGCACGCCATCGTTGCCGACAAACAACGGCGGCTCTACGTCAGCGACAGGGCCAACCACCGCATTCAGATCTTCGACGAGAACGGCAAGTTCCTCGAAGCGTGGCCGAACGTCCCGCTGCCGTACTCACTGCTGATGACCGACGATCAGTTCCTGTGGTCGGCCTCCGGGCTGACGCAGAAGTTCACGAAGTACGACCTGAATGGGCGTCTGCTGTCGTCCTGGGGCACCTTCGGCGCACTCCCCGGCGGCTTCTGGGGCGTGCATCAGTTCCACGTCGACACCGAGGGGAATCTCTACACCGCTGACGTCCACGTCGGACGTCCGCAGAAGTTCCGTCCGAAGCCAGGCGTCGATGCGGCGCGCCTGATCGGACGTCCCACGGTGCAGACCAACGTGACGAACTGAGATGGGCGTACGCCGTCCGCCTCTACAACACAAGCCGTAGGGGCGGACCTTCAGGTCCGCCCGCAGACTACGAGATGATTCCCTTGCGGACCGCGTACAACGCGATTTCTACCGCGCTGTGGAGATCCAGTTTCTCCATGATGCGCGCGCGATGCGTTTCCACGGTGTTGGGGCTGAGGTGCAGGATTTCGGCGATGTCCTTGTTGACCCGCCCTTCAGCGATCAACTGAAACACCTCGCGCTCACGCTCGGACAACGTGTCGTACCGATCCGTGATGCCGCGCTCGGTGAGTTGCCGAACGTAGCCATCGAGCATGACGCGGGAGACGGCCGGGCTGAAGAACGACTTGTGTTGTGCCAGCGCCGTGACCGCGCGAAGCAGATCGGTGCCGGCGGAATCCTTCAAGAGATATCCGTGCGCGCCCGCCTTGAGCGCGCGCGTGACGTAGGTTTCGTCGGCGTGCATGCTGAGGACGAGCACGCGCGCGGACGGAAGGCGTTTCACAATTTGCTGAATCGCGTCCACGCCCCCAAGTTGCGGCATCGCGAGGTCGAGAATGACGAGGTCAGGCTTCAACTCCAGCGCCTGACGCACCGCCTCACGACCGTCCGACGCCTCGCCAATGACTTCCCACCCACGCTGCGTCTCGAGAATCTTGCGCAGCCCTTCCCGGACGAGGGTGTGGTCGTCGGCGAGCAGGATTCGAATGCTGGACATCTATCCTCTCGCGGCCAAGGGCAGTTCGATCGTCAAACGCGTCCCTTTGCCGCTCTTACCCCCGATGCGAAACCGGCCACCCAGATCCGAAGCCCGCTCGCGAATACCCACCAATCCGAGACCGCCGCGTCGTCGAATCGCCCGCGCTGGGCGTCCGCCATAAATACGGTCGTCCTCGACGGTCACAATCACCGATGATGCGACACACTGCACGAAGATGCGACAGGCCCGGGCGAGGCGCTCGGTAATTAGAACGTCGAACCGAATCAGACGGCGAAGATCACCAGGAACCCGGCAAACAACGCCGCCTTGATGGTGTGTAGCCGTTGCACGGTCCATTTAGACGCGCAGCGGCGCGATTTGGGCGTGCGCCGTCCAGAAGCAAAGAATGCACGCGGGGTGAAGCCCTCCTACAGTCGTGGCGACACGCCTCTCTGGTGGCGGAGCGCGTGGGGTGAGCCCCCTACTGTCGGTGTCGCAAACAGCGGGGACAACGTGACCTAGCTGCGGTACGCCGACATGGCCGTCGTCGTTTACAACGATCGCGCCGGTGTCCATCCGCGTATCCTGTCGAAGCTCTCCACCTCGCATGTCACACAAGGCCCCGGATGGCTGGGATAGAGCGAAGCGATCGTTGATTGTGTTGGTGCGCTGCTGACCACGCACGACCAGAACGGAATGGGTAACGGGCAGCAAGTCGCGGATAAACGCCTACGGCATTCGATGTGGACGAATACGGCGCGTGACGGATGCCGCCGCGGCCCGCGGCGACGCAACATGCTCTGACGTTGTGGGCGTGCGCCACTTCGCAAGACGTGCTCGCGCCGGGCTTCGCACTTCGCGCTTGCAGGCGCGAGTGACGGCGGTCGACGGAATGGTCAGTGGGATCCAATCGGCCGTATTGTGCGGCTCGCCGAGCGCTCTCTTGATCTGCCATATCGACTTCACACACGGGCGCGCGCCGTTCGGCACGCCGGTTGCCAGGTAAGAACCTCTCATGCACAGGAACAACAACGCCATAGACGGGGACTGGGCTCAGCTCGTACGCGCCGAATTTCTCGAGATACCCGGTCTCAACGTGACGAGAGACGAGGCGCAGCGCCTGTGGGGACTCGATCGCGAGGCATGCGAGCAGCTGCTTGCAGCGCTCGTCGAACGCCGGTTCCTCAAGCGCACGCGCGACAATCGCTACCTCCGTGTGGACGGTTCAAGTATGAGTCGTCGTCCGGGCGCTCGTGATCGTCTTCCTTTGAAACCGGTGCACCGCGCCGCCGTTCCGCGTCTTGCTCGCGCTCGGGTCGAAACGAGAGGCGCGGGTATCGCGAATGCACCCACTGCGAGCAGCATGCTCTGTGTCTGAGGACCACTATGGAAGGGATGCTGATCTACGACGACGAGCACAGTCGTCAAATCGAACGACTCATTGCAGAACTCTCCTCGGAACTGTGTGCGACCGATCCGGGCGACCTCGACGTGCCAATCGAGACGATGTTGCCGCGCATCTGCGGGGCGGCACGAGCCGATTCCATCGCGCTCATCGCCGATGGCGTCGGGGACAGCGAACGTCACACCTACCGGTACGCGTCCTCGATGGATGGGGCGGACGTATCGGCCGTCACGTCGGTACACAATCCCGCGCTCTGGAAGCTCCTGGACGTCGAGACCGAACCGGTCGTGCTCGAGCGGATTCCCGCCGATCTGCCGCAGGAATCGGTGAGGCCCGAGCTCCTCGAACATCTCCGCCGCGAACGCGTGCAATCCGCGGCGGTCATCCCGATCGCGATCGCCCACGAGCGCACGTGCGTGCTCGCCCTCGAGAACCGGGAACATCGCCCGTGGCCGCCGGCGCTCGTGACCCAGCTCCGCGTCTGTGCCCAGATCATCGCCAACGGACTCTACCGGCGGCGTCAGGCCGCGTCGCTTCGTGCGCTCCAGCGTGAGCTGGAACGGAGCGTCTCGCGCGAGGGCCAGGACACCTCGTCACGCCACAGCGCGTTCGTACGGGCGTCGGCGCAGGCGATCGATCGCTTCAACGAGATCGTCGGCGAGAGCCGCCCGCTGCGGGCGGCATTGCGACAGGTGCAGGAAGTGGCGGCGTCGAGAACCACCGTGCTGCTGCGTGGCGAAACCGGCACCGGCAAGGAGCTGTTCGCCAACGCGATCCATGCGCGCAGTCCCCGGCGCGCCAACGCGTTCGTGGTGGTCAACTGCGCGGCGCTTCCGCCCTCGCTGATTGAAAGCGAGCTGTTTGGTCATACGCGCGGGGCGTTCACCGGGGCCGTAACGACGCGTCAGGGTCGCTTCGAGCTGGCCCACCGCGGAACGCTGTTCCTCGACGAAATCGGCGATCTTCCGCTCGACCTGCAGATCAAGCTCCTGCGGGTACTGCAGGAAGGGACGTTTGAGCGGCTGGGATCGTCGCAGGCGCAAAGAGCGGACGTTCGCATCATCGCCGCGACGCACTGCGATCTGCGGCGGATGATCGGCGAAGGAACGTTCCGCGAGGACCTCTACTATCGCTTGAGCGTGTTTCCAATCCGGCTGCCCCCCCTCCGGGAGCGTCCCGAGGACATCCCAAAGCTCGTGTGGCATATCATCCAGAAGCATCAACGGGCGACGCATCACCACATCACGCACGTGCCTGACACGGTAATGGAGGCGCTGAAACGGTGCCCGTGGCCGGGCAACATTCGCGAGCTGGAGAATGTGATCGAGAGAGCCATCATCCACTCAGCGGATGATGTCCTGACGCTGCTCGACGAGGGCGGCGAGGTCGAAGCCCCGCCGTCGGAAGATGCGTCCACGCTCTCGGCTGTCGAGCGCACGCATATTCAGGAGGTCCTGCGCGCGTGCAGATGGCGTATCAACGGCGCCGGCAACGCCGCGGAGCGACTCGGCCTCCATCCGAACACGCTTCGGTTCCGCATGAAGAAGCTCGGGATCGTCCGCGAGCATCCGTCACGCGCCGCCAGCGTCCACGTCGCCAGAGCCTGACATCACCTCATCGCATCTGGTGATCCCGCGCGTAGCGCCTCTCGCGCGCCAGCGCGTGATCGTCGGCGAGCACAATCCGTTTGCCAGTCATGTCAGGTCCCCATGAGCCAACGGCAGTTCGATCGTCAGACGCGTCCCTTTGCCGCTCTTTCCCTCGATGCGAAACCTGCCGCCCAGATCCTCGACGCGCTCGCGGATGCCGACCAGCCCGAGGCCGTCACGCAGCATGCGCTGGTCCGACATCGGCACCTGCCATCCGATGCCGTCGTCTTCGACCGTGACGATGATCGACGAGGCCACGCGTTGCACGAACACGCGACATGCGCTGGCGTGAGCATGTCGCGACACGTTGGTCAGTGCTTCCTGGACGACTCGATAGACGCACACTTCGACGTCAATGGGGAGCCGTTCGTTCAGGTGATCGTCGACAAGCTCCGTCCGCACGCCGGTCCGATCGGAGAACTTGCGGAGATACCAGCGGAGGGTATCGGGTAACCCGAAATCGTCGAGCATGCTCGGACGCAGCAGCTGAGAGAGATCGCGAACCCCGCTCAGGGCATGCTGCGCGACGCTCCTCGCTTCGCGAATCGCTTCCGACGCCCGTCCGTCTCCGCCAACCCGGTTTTCGACGATCGCCAGGTCGACGTCGACCGCCGTTAACGCCTGACCAATCTCGTCGTGGAGCTCCCGCGCAATCGTTCGCCGCTCGTCCTCCTGCGCCTGCACGAGCCTTCCTGAGAGCCGTCGGAGCTCCTGCCGGTTGCGCGAAATCTCCGCGTGATCGTCACGGATGCTGGTCTCCAGTCGCCCGACGTACCACGCGGAGAGCACCGCGATGGCGACGCCGACCGCGGTCGCGAGGGCCGTCGTTCCCCAGATCCAGCGGCGCAACGTGGCGTTGGCCTCCCCGACCTGTTGTTGCTCCTGGTTGGCGTTGTCCGCCATCACCTGCCGCAGGTCGTCGGACAGCCTGACGATGACGTCACCTCGCGCAATGACGTCGTTGCGAAGGCGATCGGCGGCCGCCGGGCTGCCTGCCGGCGCGGGGTCCGCCAGCCGTACTGCACCATCCCAGTAGTTCTGCACCTCGGCCTTGAGGCGTCCCGACGCCACTCCCTGACTCGGAAACTCAACCGCGTCGTACTGTTCGAGCTCCTGTTTGACCTGCAACTGCAGCGTTCGCAACTGCTCCCGTGCCGTGGAGGCGGCTTGGGAATCCTCGTCGGCCACGAGCGCGTCGCGCACGTAGATCGACGCAAGCAGCACCTGACTCTGTAACGCGAAAAGCAGGTCCTGCCCGCGGGCAAATCGCGCGTGAATGGCGGCGCTCTGCGCCTGGGCGCGAGCGAGGCGGTCGGTGAAGTAGAAGGTCGAACCGAGCCAGACGGCGAAGATCACCAGAAACCCGGCAAGCAGTGCCGCCTTAATCGTGCGTGGCCGTTGCACAGCCAATTTTAGACGTGGGATAGCGTGGTTTTGGCGTGCGGCGTTCGGACGCAAAGAATACAGCGCGGACCGGACACCGCCTCGCGTGCAGCTTTCCTACAGTCGCTGCGAGGGATGGTGAAAACGGCAGCGAGACGGGTGGTTGTTGTCACCGACATCGACGACAGCCTGCTCGAGCCTGGCGCGCGCGCGCTGCCGAGCGAGCGTGCCGCACTCGATTTTCTGGCCAGCCGCGGCATTCCGCTCGTCATCAACTCGAGCCGGACGCACGCGGAGATTGAGCGCATCCAGGAGACGCTCAGGCTGCTGACGCCGTCGATCAGCGAACACGGGAGCGGCCTGTTCATCCCGCCCGGCTGCTTTCCATCAATTCCTGACCGCGCGGCACGCGCCGTCGGCGGACACGTGATCGAATTCGGGCGGCCGTACCACGAGGTGGTGGAGGCCGTCAGAATCACGGGCCGCGAGCTGGGCGTGGAGATCGTCGGCTTCGCCGACCTCACCATCGAAGATGCCGCTCGTGAGCTCGGCGTCTCCGATGTGGAGGCACAGCTGGCGAAGCTGCGCGAGTACACCGAACTGATTCGCATCGCCGACGAGACGGACGCCAGACGGAGCCATGTGCTCAACGCGCTTCGCCGCCGCGGCCTTCGTTGCTGGCCGATAGGCCGCCATTACTTGGTGAGCGCGACCCGCTATCGCGCGGAAAGTCTCCTGACGTTGAAGGCACTCTGGCGGCACAGCTGGGGCGAGCCGCCGTCTATCGTCGGTTTCGGCAACAGCGAAGACGACATCAACTGGCTGCGCCATGCTGATGTGGCAGTCATCGTCCAAGATGACCATGCCGGGGTGGATCCGCGCATCTTGTCCAAGCTGCCCACCGCGCACGTCTCGCAACAACCCGGCCGAATTGGGTGGAGCGAGGCGATCGTCGAATCGGTAGCGGCGTTGCTGGACGCACGCGAACACGCCGGGTAGTCCGGTTGGAGGGCGGACCTAAAGGTCCGCCCCTACAGCCAACGCGATTGACGAATACGGCGCGCGACGGATGCCGCGGCGGCCCCATACAAAGGAAGATGCGTTGAGTGGCGGGGGCGCGCCACCTTGGCAAGACGTGCTGATGCCTGTCTTCGTATTCGCGCTTCGCAGGCGCGCGAGTGACGGTAGTCGGCGGAATCGTCAGTGGGATCGAGGAGCCGTGCCCGCCACCCCAGCTTCGAGCTCCTGCTCGAGCCGCGCCACCAGCGTGTCGAGCTCGGTCGCGACCGCGCGAACGGTATCGGGCTGACTGAGATCCACACCGGCGCGCGCCAGCAGATTCATCGGGTAATCGCTGCCACCCGCTCGCAGCAGATTCAGATACCGGTTCACCGCATCTTCCCGTTCGCCCGGATTGTTCGAACGAATCGCCTGCATCAGACGGGCGGTTGACGCGAAGCACGTCGCGTACTGATAGACGTAATACGGCGTGCTGAAGAAGTGCGGAATGCGAGCCCACGTCACCTTGGAAATCTCTTCCTTGTCGATGACGTCGCCATAGTAGGCGTCGAGAAGCGACGCATAAATCGTGTTGAGCACGTCGGCGGTGACCGGCTGGTCCTGCTCGACGAGGCGGTGCGCCTGCAGCTCATAGTCCGCAAACATCACCTGCGTGTAGAACGTGCTCGCGATGCTGTCGATGGCGTGCTGCAGCAGCACGATCCGCTCCTCGCGGCTGCGGGCGCGCTGGAGCATCAGGTCGAGAAACAGCGCCTCGTTCAGCGTCGAGGGGACTTCTGCCACGAAGATCGTGTAACCCGCATAGACGAACGGCTGCGTCTGATGCGACAGCAGCGTATGCATCGAGTGTCCCATCTCGTGAGCGAGCGTGAAGACGGCGTCGAGCGTCTCGTTGTAGTTCAGCAGCATGTACGGGTGCGCGCCGTACACGGGCGCTGAATACGCACCGCTGCGCTTGCCACTGTTTTCAAAGACATCGATCCATCGCCCGTCGAACGCGCTGCGGACGTTCCGCTGATAGTCGCCGCCGAGCGGCGCCACCGAGTCCACAATCCACGCGCCCACCTCGTCGTAGGCATACCGTGCCGCGTGTTCCACGAGAGGAATGAAGACGTCATAGAGCCGATACGTCGAGCCACCGAGCATGCGCCGCCGCAGACGGTGATATCGACGCAGCGGCTCGACACCCTGCTTGGTGACGGCGATCAAATTTTCGACGACCGATGTCGGAATGTTGTTGCCGTGGAGGGCGGCGTCAAGCGTGGTGTTGTAGTCACGGGCGCGGGCGTGAAACCAGTCTCGCTGCAGCACGCCGTTGTACAGCGCGGCAAATGTGTTCTGGTTGTCGGCAAACGCCTGGTGAAACGTCCGGTAGGCGTTGGCTCGATCGTCCTGGTTCCGGTTTGTCTCGAGCAGGGCGCGGTACTGCCCGTAGGTGAGCGTGACCTTGCTGCCGTCCGACAGCACAATCGACGGAAACTTTACGTCGGCCGTGGTCAGTGCTGAATAGCTGTCGTGGGGAACGCTGTTGAACCGCCCTGCATAGGACATCAACCGCTCGCCCGGTTCGTCGAGCACGTGTTCCTGCTCATGAAACAGACTCTCGATGGCGAAGCGATAGACGGCGAGGTCGCGGTTCGCATCGAGCCAGGCGCGGACAGTCTCGATGGGGATCGCGAGCAGTTCGGGATTGAACCAGGAGCTTGCCTGCTGCTGCCTGGCAAACAGAATCTGCACCTGCTGGCGTCGCGCGTTGATCTCGTTGTTGCGCTGGTCCTCGTCGTAGTGCAGCGCCGCGAAGTACCACACGCGGTAGCTGAGCGCGCCCATCGCGTCCATCGCCTTGAAGGCGCCGATCAGCCGCTCAGGTCCTTGAGTTAGCGTTCCCTGAAATCCTGGAAAGGCCGCAATCGCCTCGTCGAGCTTCGTGTACGCCGCGTGCCAGTCGTCCCAGCTCTGACAAATCGACGTGAGATCCCACTTGTATCGCGGCGGAATCGCGTCGCGGGTCGGAAGATTACCGGGCTCAGGGCGGAAGGTGTCTAGCGGGGGCATCGGACGATGGTAAGTGGAAAAGTGGAAAAGTAGAGAAGTGGAAAAGTACGGTGCATCTGGGTTATCTCGATTGTGCGAGCAGCAACTTTTTCAACACCGGATAGTCGACTGGGAGCCGCTCGCTGTGACGCGGGCGTTTGATCGCCTCGGCCAGCGCAGGCGGCAGCGGAATGGTTTGGCCAATGGCCGGCTCAACCACTTCACGGAATTTCGCCGGATGCGCGGTCGCCAGGAACACTCCGGGCCGGTCTCCGGGCTCGATGGCCAGCGTCTGGCGCAATCCGAGCCACGCGATCGCGCCGTGGGGATCCAGCAGGTATCGATGCTGACCCCACACTGCCCGGATTTCCGCGACGACCGTCTCGTCGTCGAACGCCGCGCCGGCGATATCGCAGCGTAGCGCCTCGAAGCTCTCGCCATACATCGCACGCATCCGCTCGAAGTTGCTGGGCGCCCCGACGTCCATCGCGTTGGCAACCGTCTTCACCGACGCTCGCGGTTTGTACTCCCCAGTTCGCAGGTATTCGGGAACGACGTCGTTGACGTTGGTCGCAGCCACGAACCGCTCGATCGGGAGCCCGATCCGCTTTGCGATGAGGCCGGCTGTGAGGTTTCCGAAGTTGCCGCTGGGCACAGACACGACAGGAGCCTTGTAGGGGCCGGCTTTCTTGTCCGCCGAAGCGCCCGGCGCGAAGGCGGAAGCCGGCCCGAGACCGGCAAGCACGAAGTAATAAAACACCTGTGGCAACAGCCGGCCGAGGTTGATCGAATTGGCCGGCGTCAGCCAGACGTGCGAACGCAGATCGTCGTCTGCGAACGCCTGTTTCACCAACCGCTGGCAGTCGTCAAACGTCCCATGAACGGCCACGGCAAAGATGTTGTCGCCGAGCGACGCCATCTGGGCTTCCTGAACGTCGGTGACCTTCCCTTCCGGATACAGGACGACCACGCGCGTGTCCGGCACACCGTGGAACGCCTGCGCGACCGCGCTGCCAGTATCGCCGGAGGTGGCCACCAGAATCGTCAGCGGGGTGCCGTCGGTGAAGTGATGAAGCAGACGCGCCTGCGTCCGTGCACCGACATCCTTAAAGGCCATCGTCGGGCCGTGGAACAGTTCAAGCGACCAGACGTTGTCGGTGACGGGCACCAGCGGAATCGGGAAATCGAGCGCATCGCGGACGAGCGCCCGCATGTCCCCCACGGAGATCTCGTCGCGAAGCAGATGCGAGCCGACGATCGTGCCGATCTCGACGATGTCACCGGCAGCGGCGCGAATAGCCGCGAGCTGCTCCGTCGAGAGCGGGGCGAGACGCTCGGGCATGTACAGCCCGCCGTCGGGTGCCGTCCCGGCAAACAATGCGTCGATGAACGGCACCGCGGGTGACGCCCCGCGGCTGCTGACCCATCTCATACCTTCACCGATTCAGGACGAATCGGCACGGGACGCCCCTCGCCGTCGACGGCGACGAGCACGACCTCCGCCTCGGTCACTTTGACCTTCTCGCCGCGCTCGATTCCACGTTTCTGGGCATCCCAGCCCCACCGCTCGGCCTCGACCTCGACGCGGATCGTCACCGAGGTCCGGCCGACCTGCACGACTGAAGGAAAGAAGCTCACGAGATCGCCGGTATAGACCGGCTCATGGAACTCGACTTCGCGCATCGCCTTGGTGACGTAGAGATGCGGTGCCACCTTGAACGCCTCGACGCCTGATGCCAGGTCGATGTGCGAGAGGATGACGCCGCCGAAGATTGTCCCGTGCGCGTTGGTGTCCTTCGGCATCATGACGACTTTGATCGCCGGCATGCGGTCGCTCATCCCGTCAGCATAAATGTGGACGCTGCCACCCTCCAAGAAATTTGCGGCGGTGCCGATAAGCACGATCGGATTGAACAAAAAGCGTTTATCATCAACCTCTGATGGTTGACGTCAACTGATGTCGGAAGGACATCCCACGAGATGAGCACGATGACGAACGGCCGCCCGGCCGCGCCGCCGCTGCCGGCGAGCACCTCGTCGACCACCGCATGGACCGTCCACGATGCCTCTGAGCTTTATGAAGTGCCGCGGTGGAGCAATGGCTACTTCTCGGTCAACGCCCAAGGGCACGTTCAGGTCCATCCGACGAAGGACCAGGCGCGCGCCATCGACCTCAAGGAGCTCGTCGATCGTCTGCAGATGCGCGGGATCAGTCTTCCCGTCCTCGTCCGGTTCACCGACATCCTCAAACATCGCCTCGCGGACATTCATACGGCGTTTCAGGGCGCCATCGCCCAGCACCAGTATCAGGGCGGTTACAGCTGCGTCTATCCGATCAAGGTGAATCAGCAGCGCCAGGTCGTCGAGGAGGTCCTCGACTTCGGCCGCGCGTACAAATTCGGCCTTGAAGCGGGCTCCAAGCCGGAGCTGCTGGCGGTTGTCGCCGTCGCGGACAACGACACGCCCATCATCTGCAACGGCTTCAAGGACGCAGAATTCATCGAAACGGCGATGCTGGCCCTCAAAATCGGGCGCAACATCATCCCCGTCGTCGAGAAATACACGGAATTGGGCCTGATTCTCGAGTACGCGGAGAAAGTCGGGGTTCGTCCGCAAATTGGGATGCGGGTGAAGCTGGCAGCCCGCGGCAGCGGCCGGTGGCAGTCGTCGGGCGGGTTCCGATCGAAATTCGGCCTGACCGTCAGCGAAATCATCCGGGGCCTCGAGGAGCTGAAGGCGCACGGGATGCAGGATTGCCTGAAGCTGCTCCACTTCCATCTTGGCAGTCAGATCACGAACATCCGCATCGTGAAGGGTGCGTTGAACGAGGCGGCGCGCTGCTACACCGAACTGGCGAAGCTTGGCGCGGGTCTCCAATACATTGATGTCGGCGGTGGGCTTGGCGTCGACTACGACGGTTCGCAGACGAACTTCGAATCGAGCATGAACTACACGCTCCAGGAGTACGCCAACGACGTCGTCTACCACATCCAGACCGTGTGTGACGAAGCGGGTGTTCCGCATCCGACCATCGTCTCGGAAAGCGGCCGCGCCGTCGTCGCCTACCACAGCGTGCTCGTCTTCAACGTGCTGGGGGTATCCGGCTTTGGCGACGAGAAGGTTCCGACGGTCGCCAATCCCGACTGGGAGCAGCCGATCGCGGACCTGATCGACACCTATAACAACGTCAACGCCCGAAACGCGCTCGAGGCATTTCACGATGCGCAGCAGTCGCTGGACATGGCCCTCAGCCTGTTCAACGGCGGCTATCTCCCGCTCGACCAGCGCAGCATGGCGGAGAACCTGTTCTGGGCGATCTGCACGAAGCTGCAGAAGATCGTCCAGACGATGGCGGAGGTGCCGGAGGATCTGCAGAATCTGGACGAGCAGCTCTCGGACACGTACTTCTGTAACTTCTCGCTGTTCCAGTCCATTCCTGATAGCTGGGCCATCAAGCAGTTGTTCCCGGTGATGCCGATCCACCGGCTCAACGAGAAGCCCCAGAACCACGCGGTTCTCGGAGACATCACGTGTGATTCCGACGGCAAGGTCGATCGGTTTGTCGACCGTCGCGACGTGAAGAAGACGCTGCCGCTCCACACGCTGAACAACGACGACTACTACCTTGGGGTATTCCTCGTCGGCGCCTACCAGGAGATCCTCGGCGACCTGCACAACCTGTTCGGCGACACGCACGCCGTCCACGTTTCGTTGGACGAGCACGGCAACGCCCGTCTCGACGCGCTGATCAAGGGCGACACCGTCCGCGAGGTGCTCGATTACGTGGAGTTCGATGCCGAGACGCTGCTGTCGAAGCTGAGGACCGACGTTGAGACGGCTGTTCGTGCCGGGCGGATGGACTATGAGGGCGCCGGGCGGCTACTGCGGTTCTACGAAGACGGGCTGCACGGATATACCTACCTCGAAGGTTAGGACGGCTTCAGCCGGCCCTTTTCGTTTGACTACTTCTGCGGCTCCACGACCACCCGGCCTTCGGCGTTCAGGAAGACGTGGTACTTGTTCCCATCCTTGCACGATGCGGCGTAGTTGTTGTCGGCCAGCACCTGAACCGCGACCACCTCACCGCATGGGAATCCGTGAAGTGCGATAACTGCCGTCAGGTCCTTCTTGAGCGCCGCATCATCCTGTGCAGGTGACGCAACGGCAAGGAACGTCGCGACCAGGAGCGATCCGGCGAACGACGCGATAAATGGTTTCATGGTTCTCTCGCTTTCAGAGTTGGAGCGCCGCGAACTTGTTCGGATCCGCGAGGACGCCCCAGATCGCTTCGCGAGAGGACACGATGTCCGACGCGAGCTTCTTGTCGTCATCCTGAACCAGCGATAGCACCTTCATCACCAGTAGCTCGTACGACCGGTGCAGGTCGGCCAACGTGTCCTTGCTCTTGCCCTGGTGAAACTTGCGGACTGCAGACAGCAGATCGTCCATCTGGTTCTTGAGCGTGAGCTTGCTGAACACGCCAATGGCCTTCGTGTCTTTGAGCTCCTGCTTGAGGCTGTTCAGGTCGATAGGCGGCGCGGCGAACGCGGGCGCCTTCGCCACAGACGTGGCACTCTTGGGTGCGGCCGCTGCCGATGTTGCACCTGTTGCGGGTTGTCCAGGCTGCGGCGGCGCCGCGGGCCGTTTGGCTGTGGGCGGCGGCGTCGACTTTCCGCGTGGAGCAGGGGATGGCGGCGGGACGGGTTGCGCCGGTGTTGGTATTGCTCCAACGCCCAACTCCGGAGGCGCGCCTGGCGCAGGAACAAGCTGCGTCGGCGTCGTCGGTTCGATGGCCGGCGGCTGACGCACGATTGGTGCGGGTGGCGCCGGCGCGGGGACCGCGTCAGCTTGCGGCGGCGCTGTCGCCTCAGGCGGAGGTTGCTGTGTAGATGAGTGCGCCGCGACTTCCGCTGGTTCGGCGTCTGACCGGTGAGACCTGACGATGCTGCATCTCGCAGTCAGCAGCAACAGCACAACCGCTAGGAGTGAAGACCCGATTCGAGCAGAGGCGCCATCCATCTCTACCCGGAATCCGCAACATCAATACCAGCGTCACGCGCCGCCGTGGCGGTTTTCCACCACGTTCAGGTGTACTCGACGGGCACTCCTTTGAGAGTTCTTTTGGCGTCAGAGGAAATTGTTTTGCCTCGGCGCGGCTCGACCAAACACGCGAGGAATGGTTCGGTTTGCCGTTACGCGCCGATCAGTGGTTCGGATCGTTCGAGACGTTCGGAACGTTCGAACGATGAACGACCCGAACGATCCGAACCTTCGAACGATCCGAACGACTATGACGCTTTGCGCCGGGAGTCGTAAAAGCGTCGGACGGCCCGCTGGAACCGCTCGTTCAGCGGACCAGCGACCTCTGCCGGCACCGGCCCGAGGCGTGACCACTGCGCCTGCGCGCTGCGGACCTCCTGCTCGGCGTTGCGCCAGCGGATTTCCTCGTTCTGTTCGGCCGCGCGGCTGCCAGCAATCGTGTTCGCCGCGAGACGCTCCCGCCATTTTTCTGCGAGCAGTTCCGTCGGCGAGAGCTGGCGCGTCTGCACACGTTGTTGCGCGGCCGGCAGCAGGTCTTCGACCTTGGAGAGCAGCTTCTCCATCCGCTTTCGAGTGACTTCGGGATCGAGATCGGTTCCAGCGAACGCACCCGGCCACGTCCCCACCAGCTGTCCGATCGCCTGGTAATAGCGCGCGGCGAGATCCTGCTGCACCTGACGCGGCAGTTCCGGTGCCTGCTGCCACTTGACGCGCGCCTGCTGCACGGTCGTATAGAGCCCCTCCGGCGCATCACCCACGGGTTGACCGTTGTGCGGCAGCAGACCCTCGAGGTCGCGGATGATCGTGTCGCGCGCGGCCGCCTTCTCCTGCAGCGCAAGCTGATCGCGGTGCTTGTAGCGATCGAAGAAGTGATCGCACGCGCCGCGGAAGCGCTGCCAGACCGCTTCGGATTTCGACTTCCGCACGGGTCCGACCGTCTTCCACTCGGCCTGGAGCCGCTTGAGTTGCGCGGCGGCGTTCTCCCAATCCGTTGAGTCGGCCAGCGCTTCGGCCTGTGCGCACAGCGCTTCCTTCTTCGCCAGGTTGGCCGACCATTCCTCCTTGCGGTGCTTGAGGTCCTCCTGCCTGCGCGTGAAGAACTTGTCGCATGCCGCGCGGAATCGCTCCCAGACGGCCTTCTCGTGCCCACGGCTGACGGGGCCAATCGTCTTCCATTCCGCCTGGAGTCCCTGGATTTCCGCGGCCGTCTTCACCCAGTCGGTGGAATCGGCCAGGGCCTCGGCGCGCTCGCAGAGCGCAATCTTCGCGGCGAGGTTCTTGGCGCGTTCTTCGTTCTGTACGGCCAGATGGGCGGAGGTGCGCGCGAAGACCTCGTCCTGCGCGGACTTGAACCGCCGCCACATCGCCTCGCCCTGCGCGCGAGGCGCGAGCGCCACTTGCTTCCACCGTCCCTGCAGCTCCCGCATGCGGCGGCTCGCGGTGTCGAGGTTCTCCTCGGTCTTGAGCGCCTCCATTTCCTTGCACAACTCTTCCTGTACCTGGAGGTTCGCCCACCGCTGCCATTCGTCGGCGTCGCGGAGCTCTTGCACGCGCGGGGCGAGCTTCGCGCGTGCGGCCTCGAGTCGGGCCTGGAGCTCCTGACGGTCCTTCTTGGATGGCAGCGGTGCGCGATCGTCGATGGCCATTCGTATGTCGCGCAGCGCCCGGTCGCCGGCCTTCAAAGAGATCTGCTCAGCGGCGGCGAGCGTTTCGACTTGCCGTGCAACCTGCTGCAGCCGCTTGAGGTTGTCCTGTTCGAGTTTCTGGCGTTGCTGCTGGTGGTCGTGCTCCTTCTGCTCGATCGCCGCAATCGCCTGTTCCAGCCGAGCCCCGGCATCCGGATTGGCGGACACGTGTTCGCGGAGCACGTCGGCATCGCGGCGCAGCCCGCGCCACCGCGCCACAATCTCCTCGAGCGGCTGCGCCGAGGCCAGCAGCTGTTCGAGTTCGGTGGCGAGCGTTTCGAGACGTCCGGCGGCCGCCTGCGCTAGCATCCGACGCCGCTCGCGATCCTCGAACGCGCGACACGCGTCCTGGAAGCGCCGCGTCAACGACGCCGCATATTCCGAAGGCATCGGCGGAAGCCCATCCCACTGCACTTTCAACTCCGCGATCCGATCCATCGCCGTGTCACCCGACAGGTTTTCGATCTCGTTGCAGATGGCGATGCGGTCGGCCTGTTCGCGCGCCAGCGCTTCGGCACGCTGCTGCTCCGCAACACGCTCCTGCTGTCGCTCCGCGATTGCTTCGCGGACCGCGTCCGACGCCGACTCGAACTGCTGCTCGAGCGCCGGGTCCGCGACGACGTCGGCTTGAAACTCGGCCCAGGCGAGGCGGACATCCGCCAGCTTTGCAGTCGCCTCGTCGGGATCGGCCATCGCCACCAGGGCCTCCGCGCGCTGCACCAATTCCACGGCGCGCTGCCTGTCGGCACTGCTCATCGACGGCGATTCGGCTGGCGGCAACTGCGGCTCCTCACGATCGCGCAGCTTCGTGCGCGCGCGCCTGGCCGCCACCTTGTTGCGCGCACGCTGCGAAATCCCCGTGAGCGCGTCGGCCGCGTCGATCCGTTCGAGCGCCGCCACCGCGGCATCGGTATGCTCCGATTTCAGCGCGACCTTTAGGAGCTCTTCCTCGTCTGTGACCCGAGCGAGCGCCCGCAGACGTGTGGAGGCATCGGGCGCATGCCGGCTCAATGAGCCAAGCGCCTTCTGATCGTCCAGCAGATCCGCGATCGCTTCGCGCACTGCGGGGCTCGTGCTGGCTCGCGCCACCACAAGCACTTCCTTCGTGCGGCCAAGCGACAGCAGCTGACGAACAGCGTCGGCTGCAGCCGACGGATCGTCGGCTTCGGCAGCCAGACCCGCGAGACCACGGATCGCTTCCGTTCGCACTTCCTCATCGGGATCGGTTCGCGCGATCTCCGACAACACCGCGGCGTCGTCGAGGCGCGTCACCGCTGCCCGTCGGACGCGGGCGTCAGCGTCCTCCCGCGCGAGCGCGCGCAATGCGTCTCCTTCCTCAGGGCCGATGTCGTAGACCGCTGCAGCACGAACGGAAGGATCCGTGTGCTTCCAGCGAGGGGTGGGACGAAGCTTTTCAAGAATGCCCATGCGCTTTACACGTCGAAGTCGGGTGTTGAACCCAACTCAGATTGCTGATCGCGAACGCGAGTCACAGCCGTGCAGTTCGACTCGTGACGCTTGGTTTACACTCAATTCATCCGGAACTTTGGATTGGATCCAGAAGCCCGGACCGTCGTTACGACCGCCGCCGCAGAAACCCGTAACTCCTTACATGGCCCGTCGCACCGGCTACGCCAACCTTCCGTTACATCCCGGCCGAGCCCCGGCGTGGCTCTTCGCGCGGATGACGCGGCTCGCGCGCGAAATTGCCACACATGTCGTCGTCGATCGCGGTCCCGAGGAGTTGCTTCGTCGCTTGTCCGATCCGTTCTGGTTCCAGGCCCTCGGCTGTGTACTCGGTTTCGATTGGCATTCCAGCGGGGTCACCACCACGGTGACCGGCGCGCTCAAAGAGGGTCTCCGCGGTATCGAACACGAACTCGGCGTTTACTCCCAGGGGGGTAAGGGTGTTACGTCCCGTAAGACTCCTCTCGAGATTCGTGAGCGGTGCGACCAGCTGGCCATCGATTCCAGCCCGCTTGTGTATGCGAGCCGCTTGGCCGCGAAAGTCGACAGCGCTGCTGTGCAGGATGGGTACCAGCTTTACCACCATGCCTTCTTTTTTTCGAGGGCGGGTCACTGGTGCGTCATCCAGCAAGGGATGAGCGATCACTTGCGCACCGCGCGCCGTTATCACTGGCTCTCGGAATCGGTGACGAGCTTCGTCAACGAACCCCATGAAGCCATTTGCTCCGACCTGACCGCACCGACGCTGAACCTGGTCGCTGCAGAACATGAGCCACTGCGTTCAGCATCGGTCGAACTCGCCTCCGGTTCGCCGGAACGCGTAATCGGCCTGGTTCGCCGGGCAGGGGCCGCTCTCAAGAGCGCGGGCCTCAAGAGGCCACGTCAAAAGACCCGCCCTTCCATCGCGGAGTTGCCATTCGAGGAGCCCTCTTCGCGCCGTGAGTTTCGCCCTACGGATCTTCCGACGCTCGATATGCCGAGCCGGCACGCGCTCGAATTGCGGGACGTCGATCCGCACCGCCTCGAGTCGGTTCTGCTGACGACATATGAGCGCGCACCACAGGATTTCGAGACACTGCTCGGGATGGCAGGTGTTGGGGCGCGAACGCTGCGGGCGCTGGCGCTCGTATCGGAAGTCATCTACGGTACGTCGGCGAGCACGCGCGACCCCGCGCGGTTCGCTTTCGCGCACGGCGGGAAAGATGGCACTCCGTTCCCGGTCGACCGCGCGACCTACGACCGGACGATCGACATGCTGCATCGCGCGATGGCGCACGCAAAAGTGGACCGATCGGACAAGCTGGACGCCTTGAGGCGGTTAGGGCGATTCGCGAAGAGCGCGGAACCGAAGGTGGAGGGGACGGCCTGAACCACGATGGCCACGAAGATCGCGAGGGTCACGAAAAACCTAAGAATCTTGGTGACCTTCGTATTCTTCGTGACCTTCGTGGTTAACAGTTATTTCACGAATAGCATTTCCCGGTACGTGGGCAGCGGCCAGATCTCGTGCGGCGTGAGCACTTCGATGTCGTCGCCAACTGTCCGCAGCTTCGCCATCGTGGGAACGATCTTGTCCCGCATGTACTTCGCGTGCTTTTCGGCGGACCCGTTGCTCTTGTGATCGAGGGCGGCCGCCAGCGCGTCGGCCTGCACCTTGAACTGATCAACGAGTTTCGTGTACTTCGCGAGCAGCTTCTTGCCCTGTGTCGTCGAGCCGCCCGCCTGCTTGACCGCGGTGACGCTCTGGCCGATCCGCTTCTGGTACTCGAGTGCCGCCGGCATGATGTAGCGGTTCGCCATCAGCACCATCAACTGGCCTTCGACGTTGATGGTCTTGTTGTAGTTCTCGAGAAACACTTCATAGCGCGCGTGAATCTCGCGGCCGTTGAGGATCTTGTACCTCTCGAGCAGCGCGACTGCTTCCTTGGTCACCAGCTGTGGCAGCGCATCAACGGTGTTCTTCAGGTTGAGGAGCTTCCGCTTCTTCGCGTCCTTTTCCCACTCGACCGCGTAGTTGTTGCCGTTGAAGATGATGCGCTTGTGCTCCTTGATCACCTTGGTCAGGAGCTTGGCGACCGCCTTGTTCAGGTCCTCGCCTTTCTTCGTCGCGTTTTCGAGCTCGGTCGCGATGCCGTCGAGTGCGTCCGCCATCGCGGCATTCAGCATCGTGTTCGGCAGGGCGATGTTCTGACCTGACGAGACGGCGCGGAACTCGAATTTGTTGCCGGTGAACGCAAACGGGCTCGTGCGGTTTCGGTCGCCCGCGTCGCGCGGCAGCTTCGGCAGCACGCTGACGCCGACATCGAGGGTGCCGCCCTGCTTGGTCGACTTCGCACTGCCGTTTTCGATCTGCCGGAAGATGTCGGTCAGCATGTCGCCAAGGAAGATCGACAGGATGGCCGGCGGCGCTTCGTTCGCCCCGAGACGATGATCGTTGCCGGCGCTGGCAATCGAGGCGCGAAGCAAGCCCTGCCACCGATCGACCGCACGCAGGACCGCGGCGCAGAACACGAGGAACTGCATGTTGTCGTGCGGCGTGTCGCCGGGGCTCAGGAGGTTGTTGCCGAACTCGTCGGAGAGCGACCAATTGTTGTGCTTGCCGGATCCGTTCACGCCCGCAAACGGCTTCTCGTGCAGGAGCGCGGCGAGGCCGTACTTCGGCGCGATCTTCTTGAGGACCTCCATCGTCATCATCTGATGGTCGGAGGCAACGTTGGCGTTTTCGAACACGGGCGCAATTTCGTACTGGCTTGGCGCGACCTCGTTGTGCCGTGTCTTGACCGGCACACCCGTCTTATAGAGCTCGAGTTCCACCTCAGCCATGCAGGCGAGCACGCGCTCCGGAATGGAGCCGAAGTACTGATCCTCGAGCTCCTGCCCCTTCGGCGGGGTCGCGCCAAACAGCGTGCGGCCGGCGTTGATCAAATCCGGACGCGCGAAATAGAAATTGCGATCGATCAGGAAATATTCCTGCTCGGGCCCGCAGGTCGCGAAGACGCGCTCCGCGGTCGATCCAAACAACTTCAGCACGCGCACGGCCTGCTTCGAGACGGCTTCCATCGAACGAAGCAGCGGCGTCTTCTTGTCGAGCGCCTCGCCCGTCCAGCTCACGAACGCGGTCGGGATAACGAGCGTCACGCTGTTGCCATTGCCGTTCACGTGCAACCACGGCGGGCTCGTCGGATCCCACGCGGTGTACCCGCGCGCCTCGAAGGTGGAGCGCATGCCGCCGGACGGAAAACTCGATGCGTCCGGCTCGCCCTTGATTAATTCCTTGCCGCGAAACTCCGCGATCGCCGTCCCGTCGTTGGCCGGCGACAGAAACGAGTCGTGCTTCTCAGCAGTGATGCCCGTCAGCGGCTGGAACCAGTGCGTGTAATGCGTGGCCCCGTGCTCGACCGCCCACTCCATCAATGCGGCCGCGACGGCGTCGCCCGTCGAGATGTCGAGCGGCTGGCCGCGCGTGATCGTGGCGCGCAGCGCGGCGTACACCGACTTCGGTAACCGCGCCTTCTGTTCCTTGTCGTTGAAGACGAGACTGCCGAACTGTTCGGCGGTTTTCGACGGAGTGATCGAGGCGGTACGGTTGGCCATCTCCCAGTCGCGAATGCTCCTGGCGGCTTCGGCTAGCGCTGCAGATCCCATATCAGTGCGAATCCTTTCGTCGGTGATCAGGTATGTGGAGACGACCGATGCAGGCGGCTTCGGGCGGGAACTCCAGTTCGATCGACTCGCGAATTATGCATGACGCAAGAACGCATGCGCAATGCCTCGAGCAGGACAAATATGTCTGAGGCTTCAAAAACTCCTACGTGATCGTCTCACTCGCGCGATCGCGCGCCGCCGCGCTATCCTTCACGCGCATCGCCCATATTTTTTTTCGGAAGAGAGGTGTTTCGATGGCGTCGGACGACTTTCCCAAGACCCCGAAGGACTTCTTTGATTACGCCAAGAAGAATCAGGCGGAGATGGTCGACGTGAAGTTCGTCGACATGTTGGGCTCGTGGCAGCACTGCTCGTTTCCCATCGAGCACTTGGATGACGGCACGTTTGAAGAGGGGCTCGGGTTCGATGGCTCATCGATCCGCGGCTGGATGGGCATCCACGAATCCGACATGATGGCGGTGCCCGATGTGTCCACGACGCGACTCGATCCGTTTTATGCCAGACCGACGTTGAGCCTCATCGCAAATGTCGTGGACCCAATCACGCGGAAGGACTTCAGCCGTGATCCGCGGCACGTGGCGCGCAAGGCGGAAGCGTATCTAAAGGAGACGGGCGTCGCCGATACGTGCTACATCGGACCGGAGCCCGAGTTCTTCATCTTCGACGAAGTGCGCTTCGAGCAAAACCAGCACCGTGGCTACTACCAGATCGATTCGGTCGAAGGCGCGTGGAACACCGCGCGGATCGAAGAACCGAATCTCGGCTACAAGCCGAGCTTCAAGGGAGGCTATTTCCCCGTCAGTCCCACCGACACGTATCACGATTTGCGCGGCGAGATGGTCTACGAGATGCGCAAGATCGGTATCGTCGTCGAGGCGCACCATCACGAGGTCGCAACGGCCGGACAGAGCGAGATCGACATGAAGTTCCAGCCGCTGCTGACGATGGCCGATCAGTTCATGTGGTACAAGTACATCTGCAAGAACATCGCGAAGCGTCACGGCAAGACGGTGACGTTCATGCCCAAGCCGATCTTCGAGGACAACGGCAGCGGCATGCACAGCCACACATCGTTGTGGAAGGGCGGCAAGCCGCTCTTCGCCGGCGACGGCTACGCGGGCCTCAGCCAACAGGGCTTGTGGGCCGCCGGCGGGTTGCTGAAACATGCGCCGGCCATTCTCGCGTTCGCGGCGCCGACGACGAACTCGTACCGCCGTCTCGTCCCTGGCTTCGAAGCGCCGGTGAACCTCGCGATTTCCGCACGCAACCGCTCCGCATCGATTCGGATCCCGATGTATTCGAAGAGCCCGAAGGCGAAACGCCTCGAGTTCCGCTGCCCGGATCCGAGCGCCAACGGCTATCTCGCGTGGTCGGCGATGCTGATGGCGATGCTCGATGGAATCCAGAACAAAATCGATCCAGGCAAGCCGCTCGATCGCGACATCTACGAGATGACACGCGAGGAGATGAAGCACGAAGGGATTCGGACGACGCCGGGCTCATTGCCGGAAGCCATTGATGCGCTCGAAGCGGACCACGCATTCCTGACCAAGGGCGGCGTCTTCACCGACGACCTGATCACCACGTGGGTCGACTACAAGCGATCGAAGGAGCTGGATCCGATTCGGCTGCGGCCGCATCCGTACGAGTTCTATTTGTATTACGACAACTGACGATCGATTTGCGATTTGTGATTGGGGTGCGTAGGGGCCGGCTTCAGCCGGCCCTTTTTTATTTGACCCGCTTGATCCAGGCGAGAATCGGACCGGAGACGACCTTGTCGGCGGTGTCGAACGAGAACACCTCCGACATGTGGCTCTCGCCTTTCAGGAACAGCATCGACGGACAATGCCCCTCGCCGTCCTTCGCGTTCGGGCCATCGACCGCGCACATGGCGTCGTGCAGCGCCTTGTCCGCGGGCAACATCTCGCCGGCAACACCCGGATCGAGCTCCGCGCGCGCGATCATGACTTTCACAGGCGTCTTCTTGAAGCCGGGCAGGTTGTCGCGTTCGGCCTGCTGCTCCGCCGTTGGCGGCTGACCGCCGCGGCCTCCACCCGGTGCAGCAGCGGACGCGGGAGCCGCTGCAAGAACGCTGCTCGGGCCGGTGATCGCGCCGCCAGTCGCCGCGGGACCTGCGGCTTGACCCTCCTGTAAACCGCATGCAATGCCGGAGCGGCTTCCGGGTGCACCGGGAGCGGCACCCCCGCCTTGCGCCGGAACGATGCCCGGCACGGGATTGCCGGACATGAAGACCGCGCCCTTCACCTGCACGCCGTTTTTCCATCGCTCCGGATGACCGATATAGACCCCCAGCGGTCCGTTGCCGGCGGAATGCGACCAGATCATCATGCGGTTCGGATCGCCTTTGAACTTCGTGACGTTCTCCTTCAGCCAGTCGACCGCCATCGAGACATCGCGGCCGCCGTCATCCCAGTTGGGACCCGCATGCCGCTGCATTACTGCGGCGACGATCCCGTTCTTGGTGGCCCAGCGCCCGATGTTGTCGTAGAACGCGTTGCTTTCGCGGACTTGCTGCTCGATCTTGTTGCCGCCGCCGCCGGGCACGAAGATGAGGACGGGACGATTAGCGCCACCTGCATCGGCCACGAAGATGTCGAGCAGGTCCTTTGGATGCGGTCCGAAGGATTGATCGCGTGTGACGGTGATCCCCGGATACAACTGACCTTTCAAGGTCGGCCCTGCGGCATTCGCGGGCCAGTACGTGTTGTAGTCGTTCTTCGGCATCAGAGGGCGATACAACCTCGCCGTGCATGCCGGGTCGACGACCTGACCGATCTTTTTGAGGCCCTCCGCGATATCGGGAGGCACTTGCGCCGAGGCCGTTGATGTCGCGAGCAGTGCGAGCACGCCCCCGGCGAGCGTAACGAACAAACCCTTCAGGCTCATGTCACCTCCATCTTTGGGGTCAGACCCCGGTGACGGATCGTTCCGGGGTCAGACCCCAGTGACAAGGCGACTCACGGGGTTGAGTCGACTCGTCACCGGGGTCTGACCCCCACCAAGATCGCCGCAGATCATACTCGGGTTGACCTCTTGTATCTACATATGTAGATTTATAGATGTGCAGCAGGCATCCGCGCTCTTTCGGCTCCTCTCGGACTCGACGCGTCTGCGGCTCCTCCGCATTCTCGCGAGGGACCGCTTCAACGTCACCGAGCTGACGGGCATCCTCGGCGTCGCACAGTCGAACGTGTCGAGACACCTTGGACTGCTGAAGGACGCCCGGCTCGTCACCGAGGAGCGCGAAGCGGGCTACGTGTATTACCGCGTCGCCGAAGACGCACGGTCGAACGGCCACGGTCCTCTGTGGACGTTGCTCGATACACACTTCGAATCGGCAGCCGCCGACCGTGCCGTCCGCGCGGACGACGCGCGGGCGCAGGAGGTGCTGCGGCTGCGCAAGGAAAACTTCGATACGCATGGCGATCCGCGGCAGCTCGTCCCGGGGCGAAGCTGGGCCGCCTGGGCGCGAGCGCTCGGCCATCTGCTTCCGCCGCTCGACGTCGTCGACATCGGATGCGGCGAGGGGTATTTGACGCTCGAAGCGGCACGCTGGGCTCGGAGCGTCATCGGCATCGACCGTTCGGCCGAAGTCCTCGAGCGCGCGACGGCGCTCGCGCGTCGCCGGCGAGTGACGAACGTGACATGGAAGAAGGGGGACATCAGAAAGCTGCCGCTCAAGGATGAATCGGTCGACGTCGCGCTGCTCTCACAGTCACTGCACCATGCGGCTGACCCGGCGGATGCTCTCTCTGAGGCAACCCGCGTCTTGCGGCCAGGTGGCCAGGTGTTGATCCTCGACCTTCGAGAACACGATCAGACATGGGTGCGGAATCGCTTCGGCGATCGTCACCTCGGCTTCGCGGGACCGCAGCTTGAAAGCTTTCTCCGCGGGGCGGGCTTGTCGGACGTACGTGTCGGCATCGGCGCCAGCAAGGCAGGCGATCCGTTCGCCGTTTTGATCGCGAGCGGCAGGAAGAAGGGTCGATGACAACCGCCGCGCACCTTCACGAGCTTCTCGCCCAACGCATCCTCGTACTCGACGGCGCGATGGGGACGATGATTCAGCGCTATCGGCTGACGGAGGCTGATTTTCGCGGCGAGCGATTTGCCGATCATCATCACGATCTCAAGGGAAACAACGACCTGCTGGTGCTGACGCGTCCCGATGTGGTCCGCGAGATTCACCACGCCTATCTCGAAGCCGGCGCGGACATCATCGAGACGAATACCTTTTCGTCAACCGCGATCGCTCAGGCCGATTACAAGCTTGAATCGCTCGCTTATGAACTGAGTCTTGAAGGCGCGCACCTCGCGCGCAGCGCAGCCGACGAATGGAACGGTCGGACGCCCGATCGTCCGCGCTTCGTGGCAGGCGCGATCGGCCCGACGAACCGGACGCTCTCGATTTCACCGGATGTCGGAAATCCCGCGTTCCGTGCCGTCACCTTCGATCAGGTGGTCGCGGCGTACAAAGACCATGTGCGCGGGCTGATCGACGGCGGCGTCGATCTGCTCCTGCTCGAAACCATTTTCGACACGCTCAATGCGAAGGCTGCCATCGTGGCGATTCTCGACGTGTTCGCTCAGCAGCGCGTCGAACTGCCGCTGATGATCTCGGGAACGATCACCGACCGCAGCGGCCGCACTCTGTCCGGTCAGACGCTCGACGCCTTCTACACATCGATCCGCCACGCGCAGCCGTTCAGCGTGGGTCTGAACTGCGCGCTGGGCGCGCGCGAGATGCGTCCGCACATCGCAGAGCTCGCCCGGATTGCCGAGACCTACATCGCCTGCTACCCCAACGCCGGTTTACCGAACGCGTTCGGCGAGTACGATGAACTGCCGGCTGAGACATCCGCGCTGCTGCGCGATTTCGCGGAATCCGGTTTCGTCAACATCGTGGGTGGTTGCTGCGGAACGACGCCCGATCACATTCGCGCGCTCGACGCGGCCGTTTCTGGTTTGCCGCCGCGGCTCCTGCCTCCAGGCTCCCGGCTCCCGTTCACACAGCTCTCGGGCCTCGAACCGCTCACCATCCGTCCCGACAGCAACTTCATCATGATCGGCGAGCGGACCAACGTCACGGGCTCGAAACGATTTGCACGGCTGATTACGAGCGGTGACTTCGCGGAAGCGGCGCATGTCGCGCTCGATCAGGTGAGAGGCGGCGCCAACATCCTCGACGTCAACATGGACGAAGGGATGCTCGATTCGGAAGCCGCGATGACCACTTTCCTGAATCTGGTTGCGACCGAGCCGGAAATTGCGCGCGTCCCGGTCATGGTCGACAGCTCGAAATGGAGCGTCCTCGAAGCCGGTCTCAAGTGCGTCCAGGGAAAGGGCATCGTCAACTCCATCAGCTTGAAGGAGGGCGAGGAAGACTTCCTGAGCAAGGCGCGAGCGATCCACCGCTACGGTGCGGCGGTGATCGTGATGGCGTTCGACGAGCAGGGGCAGGCCGATACCATTGAGCGAAAGGTGTCGATCTGCCAGCGCGCCTACAAGCTGCTGACTGCGGAGGCCGGCTTCGATCCGCTCGACATCATTTTCGACCCGAACATCCTCGCGATTGCGACGGGGCTCGAGGAGCACAACGAGTACGCCATCAACTTCATCGAGGCGACGAGAATCATCAAAGCCACCTGCCCCGGCGTCAAGGTCAGTGGCGGGGTCAGCAACCTGTCGTTTTCATTCCGCGGCAACGACGTCGTTCGCGAAGCCATTCACTCCGCGTTTCTGTATCACGCCATCAAAGCCGGCCTCGACATGGGCATCGTCAACGCCGGTCAGCTCGTCGTCTACGAAGACATTCCGAAGGATCTGCTCGAGCACGTCGAGGATGTGATCTTCAACCGGCGAGCCGACGCGACCGAACGGCTCGTCCAGTTTGCCGAAACCGTCAAGGGAAACGCTCAGAAGAGAACAACCGACTTGGCGTGGCGGAGCGCGCCTGTTGGTGAGCGGCTCTCACACGCGCTCGTCCACGGCATCGTCGATTTCATCGAAACCGATGTCGAGGAGGCACGACAGAAGCTGCCGCGGCCCCTCGACGTGATCGAAGGGCCGCTGATGGACGGGATGAAAGTAGTCGGCGACCTGTTCGGGGCCGGAAAGATGTTTCTCCCTCAGGTCGTCAAGAGCGCCCGTGCCATGAAGAAGGCCGTGGCGTACCTGCTGCCTTACATGGAGGACGAAAAGAAGCGCAGCGGCACCACGCATCACGCACAAGGAAAGATCGTAATGGCGACGGTGAAAGGCGACGTCCACGACATCGGCAAGAACATCGTCGGCGTCGTGCTCGGGTGCAACAACTATGAGGTCATCGACCTCGGCGTCATGGTTCCGGCCGCGAAGATCCTTCAGACCGCGATCGACGAACAGGCCGACCTGATCGGCCTCAGCGGCCTGATCACCCCCTCGCTCGACGAGATGATGTTCGTCGCGCGCGAGATGGAACGTAGGGGCATGAAACTGCCGCTTCTGATCGGCGGGGCCACGACAAGCAAACCACACACGGCGGTGAAAATCGCGCCGGAGTACAGTCAGCCGACTGTGCACGTGCTGGATGCCTCACGCGCGGTCGATGTCGTCGCGAACCTGCTCAATCCAGCCCAGCGGCCGACGTTTGTCCGCGCGAATCAGGCCGAGCAGGAACGCGTCCGCGAGCAGCATGCTGCGGTGCGGCGTCGTCGGTTGCTCACGTGGAACGCGGCCAAGGCTAATCGTCTCCGGCTCGACTGGCGGCCCGATGTCATCGTGACGCCGTCTTTTGCAGGCTCGCGCGTGCTGGACGATGTGCGGCTCGAAGATGTCAGCCCGTACATCGACTGGACGTTCTTCTTCTCCGCGTGGGAACTAAAAGGCCGCTTCCCTGCCATCCTGGAGCATCGGCAATACGGCGACGCGGCCCGCGAACTCTACGGCCACGCGCAGACGTTGCTGAAGCGCATCGTCGACGAACGGCTGCTCACACTTCGCGGCGTCTACGGGTTCTGGAAAGCCAACACGGTTGGCGAAGACATCCTCATCCGGGAGCCGGAAGCCGGCGGCCGCGAGCCGTTGATCTTCAACATGCTCCGCCAACAGGAGGAGATCGGCGACGACAAGCCCAATCGATCGCTCGCCGATTTCATTGCGCCGGTTGAAAGCGGAATCACAGATTACATCGGCGCCTTTGCCGTTACGGCGGGCATCGGCGCCAACGAGTTAGTCGCGCGCTACGAAGCAGACCATGACGACTATCACGCCATCATGGTCAAGGCGCTCGCCGATCGGCTCGCCGAGGCATTTGCCGAGTACCTGCACGCACGCGCGCGCAAGGACTGGGGCTATGGTGCCGGCGAACACTTCTCAAACGACGATCTGATTCACGAACGGTATCGCGGGATCCGTCCCGCCTTCGGCTACCCCGCGTGCCCCGACCACAGCGAGAAAACGAAACTGTTCGCCCTGCTTGGCGCCGACCGGGCTGGGATAGCGTTGACCGAATCGTGCGCCATGATTCCTGCCGCCTCGGTCAGCGGGTTGTATTTCGCGCATCCGCAAGCGAAGTACTTCAACGTCGGCCGCATCGACCGCGATCAGCTGGAGGACTACGCGACGCGTAAGGGCATGGATATCGCGGAAGCCGAACGCTGGCTCACATCCAACCTTGGGTACGAGGTGCGAACAGTGCAATACGTGCAATAGGTGTAATGTGCGACCCGCACCCATCGCACCTGATTGCACGCCTCGCACTTCTCGCATCCCGATTGCACCGATCGCACTTCTCGCACAAAATCAAAGATTCGGAGCCAGCCTTTGGAGTACCTGATCAAACAGTATCCGCTCGATACCGGCGCGCTCGAGATCCAGTACATCGAGGAATACTTCGGTGAATTTCCGCGCAAGAAAACAGCGCAGGAAATCATCACCCGACTGCGCGACCGTGAGTTTCTGATTCTGATGGCCGAGGCGCCGCTGCCCGACGACCCCGGTTCCATCGTACCGGTCTCCTACAAGATCGTCCACGAGATCCGAACGAAGGAGGCCGACGCAAAGCTGGCGGATCTGGTCGACCGGCTGAAGAATTCGGTTCGCTTCGAAGGACGAAAGGTGCTTTACAGCTGGATCGGCGCCACGCGTCGCGACTGGCGTGGCCAGGGACACTTCCGCGCGCTCACCGAAGAATCAGAGGCGTGGGCGCACGCATCCGGCTACCACGAAGTGATCGTGAAGACGAAGAACCGCTTCTACGACATGCGCGGCACGCTCGACCAGCTCGAATTCAACGTTATCAAGTACGAAGTGCATCCGCTCGACAATCGCGAATCGAAGGTATATCTCAGCAAGCAGCTGACGTCGGACGTCGTCCGCGCCCACACAAGCACCCGCACGGTGGTGTACGCAGATTAGTGGTATGTCTTTCCCACACGCGACTGGGCGCTCCGATGTCGCGCCCAGGAGAATCGCGGTCGAAGAGCTGTCGTGTGCGGCAGGGCATCAGTTGATACACCCCACTAGAAGATGAAATCGGACCGCAGCCTCGCGCGCTCGGTCAGCTTTCCGCGCGTCATCAACATTCATGACTTCCGCCGCCTGGCCCGGCGGCGGCTGCCAGCCGTCGTCTTTGCATACATCGACGGCGGTGCCGAGGACGAAATCACGTTGCGCGAGAACTGCCGCGCATTTCGCGACGTCCGGTTTCGACCGCGGCAATGCGTGGCCGTCCCCTCGTGCGATCTACGCACCACTGTGCTGGGCACGACATTCGATCTGCCATTTCTGCTTGCGCCGGTGGGCTTCTGCCGCATGTTCTATCCGAAAGGTGAACTGCACGCGGCACGCGCAGCGAATGCAGCGGGAACGGCCTACATCCTCTCGACGTTTTCAGGAACACGCCTCGAGGAAGTTCGTGAGGGGGCGCGCGGCCCGCTCTGGTTTCAGCTCTACGTCCCTGGGGGCCGCGGCGTCGCGGAAGCGACGATGGCGCGAGCGCGCGCGGCGGGGTATACGACGCTCGTCGTGACCGTCGATACGCCGGTCTCGGGCATGCGCGAACGCGACTTCAGGCACGGCGTGCGGCCGATCCTGCAAGGTGATCTGCTGGGCAGCCTTCCTTACGCGTGGCAGTTCGTCACGCGCCCTCGATGGGTGCTCGACTACCTCGCCGACGGGCGTCCGCGCGCCTTTCCGAATGTCGAACTGCCGGGAAGCGGACCGATGCCGTGCGGCGACGTCGGGATTCTGCTCGAACGGACAATCGTCACCTGGGAAGACCTGCGGTGGATGCGCGACGCCTGGAAGGGGCCTGTTGTCGTTAAAGGCGTGCACACAGGCGATGACGCGCGCCATGCGATCGATGCGGGCGCGGACGCGGTCGTCGTGTCCAACCACGGAGGGCGGCAACTCGACGGCGTTCCCGCGACGCTGCACGCGCTCCCGGATGTGCTCGACGCGGTCAACGGACGAATCGAAGTGCTGATGGATGGCGGCGTCCGCCGCGGCGCCGACATCGTCAAGGCGATCTGCCTTGGCGCGCGCGCGGTGCTCGTGGGGCGCGCGTACGCGTGGGCGCTCGGGGCCGCCGGTGGTCCGGGCGTCGCGCGAGCGATCGAGATTCTCCGAACAGACGTGATCCGGACCATGCGGCTGCTCGGCTGCCCGTCGATAGGCGAGCTGGATCGCTCGTTCATCGAGCCGGCACCCGCAAACCATGGGATGTGAACGTTTTCGATATCATGTTGACCCGTAGTAGGGGCCGACCTTAAGGCCGGCACCTACACCTAACCTAACTGTGGCCACCATTTACGAAGTTGCGAAGCGTGCCGGCGTATCGACCGCCACGGTCTCTCGTGTGCTCAGCCGCCCCGATGTCGTAGCGCCCAATACTCGGCGCAAAGTGATGCAGGCGGTCGAGCGCCTCGGGTTTACGCCGAATGCGATTTCAAAGCACCTGCGGACACTCCGAACCGGCAAGTTGATCGTCACGGTGCCGGATATCGCGAATCCGTTCTTCTCATTGATCCTGAAAGGTATCGAAGACGCCGCCCAGCGCGAGGGATACAACGTCCTAGTCGGCGATACGCAGCACGAGGAGGAACGCGAGGAGCGCTACGCGGAGATGCTGAAGCGCAAGGAAGCTGACGGGCTGATCTTTCTGGGCCACCGGCTGCCGAAGGAAGCGGTGTCGATGATGAAGAGCGTCGCGCCCCGCTGCGCGCCCGTTGTGAACGGCTGCGAATTCAGCCCGCGTCTGGGCATTCCGAGCGTACACATCGACAACGCGAAGGCCGCAGCCGAAGCGATGGCACATCTCTACAGCCTGGGCCATCGCCGGATTGGAATCGTGACCGGGCCGCTCGTGAGCCCGCTGAGTCGCGACCGCCTCGAAGGCGCCACCGCGCAGGCCAAGAAGCAGGGAGCCGAGCGCGACTTCGTCGTGATGAACGGCGACTTCTCGATCGAGTCGGGCGCGGTTGCCGCATCACGCCTGCTGGCGAGGCGCGAACCGCCGACGGCGATTTTCTGCTTCAACGACGAAATGGCGATGGGTGTGTACATGACCGCCCATCGCGAACGCATCCGTATTCCAGCGGATCTGTCGGTGGTCGGTTTCGACGATATCCGTTATGCGGCGTGCATGGAGCCGCCGCTCACGACCATCGCGCAGCCGATGCGCGAAATTGGTGAAGGCACTGTGCGTCTGCTGATGCAGATTCTGAAGGACCCGAGCATCGCGCCGGAGCCGGTGACACTGCCACACATCCTGACCGTCCGCTCCAGCACGGCGCCAGCGTCGACGCGCCGCTGACTACACGCTGATTTCCTGAACGTCCTGCGGTGCCCGCCTTCGGAATGCGGCCGGAAAGTAGGCGCGCGCCCACGTGACGAGCGGAAACCGGAGCTGACCCATCAGCCCTGGTGCGATGTCATCGGTGACGCCGAGCGGCACGGTGCACAGCCCTGGGACATGGTAGGTCTTGAACGCCTGATCGAAGACCGAAAAGACCGTCGCGAAATTGCTTCCAGCGCCGACGACGTCGCGCGCATGGTGCCAGCGATGCATCACCGGCGACACGAACACCCTGCCGAGCGGGCCATAGGTCCACGGGAAATCAGCGTGGATGAATTCACCGTAGTAGTGACGAACGAGCTCGTTGAACACCAGCGCCCAGCCCGGAAATCCGAGCAGCGCGAGGAACGCGATATCGACGGTGGCCGTCACGACGCGGTCGATTGGATGAAATCGGCCGAGGGTGAGCCAGGTCATTTCTGTGTCGCTGTGGTGCATGGCGTGCGCCGGCCACAGCAGACGCGTGTGCTCGAGCCGATGTCTCCAGTATGAAAAGAAGTCGCCCAGGAATACGACCGCGAAGAGTGTCCCGCCGCGCCCAACTGCGTCCCAGATTCTGCTGTCAAGGACACCGAACGGCAGATGCTCGATACCGGCTCTGACGAGCCCGACGAGCAATGCCACGAATGGCGCCACCAGAAGCACGTCGAGGAAGAGAATTGAGAGATTCAGACGGACTTCTTTTGCAGCCTTCTGCGCCGCCGTAATCGCTTCCTTGCCCTTGACGAGGAGCGCCAGCCCGCACATCCAAATTGCGGAGTAAAACAGAAGTTCCCCGGCGATCCAGAGCGCGCTCCCCGCTGATTGGATCAGACCAATGACACTACCGACCAATGGGTGAGACATCGTGAGATGCGAGGAGAAATAGCAAAGGGCGTGCTCAGAAAAACGCGGATCCAGCGCTCACGCGCGTGCCGAACTTGTAATTCTGGCATTGATAGTCCGACATAGAAGACAAAAATCGCCCTACGCCAGGATTCTCACCAGATTTTGATACGACACCCGCGCGGCGGCCAGCGAGTCACCCCACGCGGCCGCATTGTCGTGTTCGAGGGCAAAGTGCTTCAAACCTGCGAGCGAGGCATTGGCGAATACCCGCTTGAAGTCGATCTGCCCGGCTCCGACCGGGGCAAAGGCCATGCTGCTGGTGCGCGCGTTGGGTCCGAGCGATGGACTGACGGTCTTGAGGCCGAAGACGTCCTTGATGTGCCACAGTTCAAAGCGTCCCGGGTGCGATTTGAAGAGCGCTACCGGATCGACGCCGGCGATGTACGTCCACCCGATGTCGAGCTGCATCGTGACGAGCGACGGATCCGTTTCCGCCAGCAACACGTCGTAAGTCGTCCGCGGACTGTCGGTCAACTTCTCGAACTCGCCGGTGTGGTTGTGCACGAGGACCTTCATGCCGAACTTCTGCGCGATCCTGCCGTTCGCGTTCAACTGGGCGGCGCGTCGCTTGACGGCCTCCGATGAATCGGGCGGCTGATATGGACCGAAGGCCTCGGCCTCGGTAAAGGCGTTGTGCACGACGCCGGTTCCCGGATTGAAGTACGCGCCGGGGGGAAGCGGTCCCGCCGGGCGGGCGGCACCGCCACGGGCAGCGGCCGGAGCGCCAGTAGAAATCTCGGTGTATTTGATGCCCATCACCTGGAAACCTTCGAGCTGTTTTTCCAGCTCGAGACCGGTTCCGGTGGCGCCCGAGTGCGTGCTCGGCATTGTCAGGCCGAGCCGATCGAGCATCGCGCGGAATTTCGCCGGCGCCATGTTGTTGTAACCGTTGGCCGGCTCGATTTCCTTGTAACCGATCGCCACGATCTTCGCGAGCACATCCTCGAAGTCGGTGGCCATCTGATCGCGGACGGTATAGAGCTCGAGGCCTATCCTGTTCTTCCAGCCGGCGGACTGCGTGGCGACGATGTCACCGAGTCCGCCCGCAGCGAGCGTGGCTATGCCATACGCTGTGATGTCCTTGATGAAGTCACGGCGGGTGCGTCTACCCGCCGGGTCGTTATTGCGGAGGGGGGACCACTGACTGTTGTTCGATCGGATCGCTCGCATCACACCACTCCTCGAACGCGTAGCTGCCCGCGGGTAGCCGATCGAGCTCGTAGTGGTACTCGTGCGGCTTCTGATAGATCTTCGGATCGTCCCACCGGTAATTGATCGTCAGACGCTGACCATTAGGAGACACGACGAAGCGCTCGATGAGGTGCGTTTCGGGCGTACGCCATCCTCCGGCCGTCACCCCACCGGTCGTGATCCCCATGGTGTCGACGACAAGCTCGCCGTTCTCGACGTGACCAACCGAGTGACCGGCACCCGTCGGCGTCCAGCGGCTCAGGTCTGGATGCTTCCGCCCGTCCATGTAGATGTGACGGATGCCGCCGCGCTCCGGCGCGAGGATGACTTCGTCCTTGCTGATCACGAAGTGAATTGCCCCGGAGTCCGGATTGATGCCGAGCGCGCCGCCGCTGCCGAAGGGACCCGGCGCGCACGGTTTCTGGACAACGATGTACGGCTGGCCGGCCGGATGGGGCTTGTCGTCCGTGTAGGCCGGTCCGCGCGGCGCGCCCGCAGCGCGGCGCCCGGCCTGCATGTCAGCGGCCGCCTGCGGCGTTAGCGACGCGGGCGTGAACTTCGACGTGAGGCCTCCGAAATCGCCAGACCCGTTCGGATCCGCGCGAACCCAATCGCCTTCGAGCCGTTCAATTCCCTTCAGGGTTTCTGGGCTCGTCTGCGCCGAGGGACGCACCGCGGCGGCCAACGCCACCGCGACGATTCCTGCCGTTACACACGCAGCTTTCATCTCGGACCTCGCAGCAGTTGCCGATTTCATTTCGTATCGGCTTTGAAAGGCGCTGGATCCCCGATGAACGCCGCGCGCGTTTCGTCGTACGGGTCGCACTCGAACGCCGGGGACGGTTCGTAGGTTGCCGGCAGCCGGTTGTAGCGGAACTCGTACGTGTGCGGCGCCGCGAAGACCATCGGATCGGTCCAGGTGAACGTCACGGAGAGCACGCGGCCGTTGGCGAGGAGGCGATATCGCTCCTGAAGATGGGACTTGTCGGTCTTGAACCCACCGCCAAGGATTGACGTGATACCACGAGTCGCGTGGAAGCCGACGGTGTCCACCATGAGCGCGTCACCCTCCCAGTTCGCGATCGAATCACCATTCGTCGAGTTGTCGTACACATCAGGGCTGACGTGCTTGCGGCCGAGATACAGATATCGCGGCGCCGGATCGCCCTCGGGCGCGACGATGATCGTGGTCGGCCCGACGCGGATGTCGATTGGAGTACCGCTCTCCATCGCGAACGGCACGCCTGGGAGATTGCACCACCGAATGGCGTGCGTGTCGCGGCGTGCGTGCAGGTCCAGCATCGCCTTCGTGATGCGCGGCAGGAGCCTCGCTGGCGGGACCTTGCGCCCGTCCACCGGCAGAATCCAGAAGCCCGAGATGTCATGCGGATCGAATGCCGGCGCTCCCACGCGCGCTTCCTGTCCGCGCGCTTGGGCATATGTCGAGATGGTCCACGCGCCGCCGGTGATGAGCGCGGCGACGACAACTGCCGTGAATTGCTTGTTCATGCTTCTCTCGAGAGATGTTCCGCGACGAATCCACCCTTGGCGCGATCTCTCAGCCAGATAGCGCCGAAGACGACGAGGAGAATCGCAGGTAATACTGCAACGGCGCGGAACGAGGTCTGTGCCGCAATGCTCAGCACGCGATTGAGCTCCTCGCTACCAGCCGCCAGCGCATTGAAAGCGGCTTCGCCGCCAGCCGCCGCAATTTTCGTGCGGTCGTAAATGGCTCCCATCAACGGGAGCACGAACTGAATGGAGAGCGTTCCTGCCGTTCCCATCAGTCCCATCAGCAGCGCGCCGCCACGCGGGAACCGTTCCGACGCCGTCGCGAGCATCGTCGGCCACATATAGCAGACGCCGGCGCCCCACAACGTTGCGGCGAGCAGACCGGTGATCGGCGAATTCGCGATGCTGAGCGCCACCAGACCGAGCGACGCCATCAGACAGGACACCCACAGCAGGCCGATCGACGACAGCTTCTGCACGAGCGGTCCGGCGAAGTGACGCGCCACGAACATCAGGGCGCTGACGTAGACCAGCAGCAGAATGCCCGGCATGTGCACGGTGCGGCTCAAGGCGAAGTCAACCCACTGCCCGGGCGCGAGCTCCGATGCCGCCGTGAGGAACATCGACAGGAACAGCACGATGAAGAGCGGGTTAACAAGTTCGCGGAACATCTGGCCCATCGACACGCCTGCGGCGGCGCGTTCGGTCGGCGGAAACTTCACGCCCATGCAGAGAATCGCGACGAGCACGCCCGGGATGGCGACGAACGCGAGCTTTGCCTGCCAGCCCAGGCCGGCGGCCGTCATCGCGACGCCAAGTAGTCCGCCAATCACCAGCCCGCCAGGCCACCAGGCGTGGACGGCATTGAGTCGCGACGCCTTATCGC
>Ga0207659_10000112_pt1 | contig 47902 bp, 37 predicted proteins | sample KBSM43metaG_FD_184330 | JGI IMG/M metagenome (GOLD analysis project Ga0207659, IMG submission 184330) | Miscanthus rhizosphere microbial communities from Kellogg Biological Station, Michigan, USA - KBS M4-3 metaG (SPAdes) (version 2) | ecosystem: Host-associated > Plants > Roots > Rhizosphere >...
GGCGGGCGGTCAGCTGCTGGTGCGGGCGCGGCCCTCCGGCGACACTGGCGCACCGTCGATCGGCCGCGTCAATTTCATCGACAACGCTGTCGACACCACGACCGGCACGATCAAGGTCAAAGGCACCTTTCCCAACGAAGATCGACGGCTCTGGCCGGGGCAGTTCGCGAACGTCACGGTCACGCTCACCTCGGATCCGACCGCGGTCGTTGTGCCTTCAGCGGCGGTTCAAACCGGACAGCAGGGCACCTACGTGTTCGTCGTGAAACCGGATCAGACCGTCGATCTCCGTACGGTCATCGTGGCCCGCACCAAAGATAGCGATTCAGTGATTCAAGAGGGTCTGAAGCCCGGCGAGACGGTGGTGCTCGACGGACAAATCCGGCTGGTGCCAGGCAGCCGCATTACGGTCAAAGGCGGGGAGAAAACCGCGTCATGAACCTAGCCGCGCTATTCATCAAACGACCGGTTACGACCACGCTGATCATCCTTGGGGTGATCTGCTTCGGTGCGCTGGCTTATCAGCAGCTGCCGGTCAGCGACTTGCCGACGGTGGACTTTCCGACGATCCAGGTGAACGCCGGGTTGCCGGGTGCGAGCCCCGAGACAATGGCATCGGCCGTCGCGTTGCCGCTCGAGAAACAGTTCTCGACGATCGCCGGCCTGACCTCGATCAATTCGACCAGTTCGCTCGGCTTCACCAACATCACGCTGCAGTTCGACTTGAGCCGCAACATCGACGCGGCCGCGCAGGACGTCCAGTCGATGATCGCGCGCACGCAGCGCTCGCTGCCGCCGCAGATGCCGTCGCCGCCCTCGTACAACAAAGTGAACCCCGGCGACCAGCCGGTGCTGTTCCTGGTGTTGCGCTCCGGCACGCTGGCGATGTCGCAGATCAACGAGTACGCCGAGTCAACGATCGCGCAGCGGATTTCGATGGTCAGCGGTGTCGCGCAGGTCAACGTGTTCGGCGCGGCCAAGTACGCGGTGCGCGTCGACGTCGACCCGCACAAACTTGCGGCCCATGGGATCGGGTTAGACGAGATCGCCACTTCGATCTCGAACAACAACGTCAATCTGCCGACCGGCACGATTTACGGCGACGACAAGACGTTCGTCGTCCAGGCGAACGGCCAGCTGATGAAGGCCCAGCAGTACGGGCCGATGATCGTCGCCTACCGCAACGGCAATCCGGTACGCCTGAGCGAAGTCGCGCGAGTCTACGACGGGATTGAGAACGACAAGAACGCCGCGTGGTACCAGGGTGAACGCACGATTTACCTGGCGGTCCAGAAACAGCCGGGCACCAACGTCGTCGAAGTCTGCGACGCGGTGAAGGCGCTGCTGCCACAGATTCGCGAGCAACTGCCCGCCGCGCTGGCGCTCGACGTTCGCACCGACCGCTCGATTCCGATTCGCGAATCGGTTCACGACGTCAAGTTCACGCTGGTCTTGACCATCTGCCTTGTCGTACTGGTCATCTTCCTGTTCCTCCGCAACATCTCGGCGACGATCATTCCCAGCCTGGCGCTGCCCGCCTCGCTGGTGGCCACGTTCGCGGCGATGTATCTGCTGAACTACAGCCTCGACAACCTGTCGTTGATGGCGTTGACGCTCTGCGTCGGCTTCGTCGTTGACGACGCCATCGTCATGCTCGAGAACATCGTGCGGCACATGGAAATGGGCAAGTCGCCGATGCGCGCCGCCTACGATGGGTCGAAGGAAATTTCCTTCACGATTATCTCGATGACGGTCTCGCTGGCGGCCGTCTTCATTCCGGTGCTGTTCATGGGCGGCGTCGTCGGACGGCTGCTCCACGAATTTGCGGTGACCATCGGCGTCGCGATTCTGGTGTCGGGCTTCGTGTCGATTTCCCTGACGCCGATGCTCTGCAGCCGCTTCCTCAAGCCGCCGCACGCACAGAAACACGGCTGGTTCTACAACGCCACCGAGAAGATGTTCGACCTGTGGCTGAAGTTCTACGACGTCACGCTGCGCGGCGCGCTGCGCTTCCACGTGGTGACGATGGCGGTGTCGATCGGGCTGCTGATTGGAACCGTTTATATCTTCGGCCTGGTGCCGAAAGGCTTCCTGCCGAGCGAGGATCAGGGCCGCTTCAACATCAGCGTCGAAGCGATGCAGGGCATCGGCTTCAACGAGATGGTTCGCCACCAGCAAGACGTGGCGGCGATTGTCGTGCAGGATCCGAACGTTGCCAGTTACAGCAGCAATGTCGGCGGCGGTCCCGGTCCGGGTGGTGGCGGCGGCGGCAATACCGGACGGATCAGCGTCGATCTCAAGCCGCGCGCCGAACGGAGCATGTCGGTCGATCAGGTGATCGCGAGCCTTCGTCCGAAACTCGCGCAGGTGCCAGGGGTCCGGGTGTTCCTCGTGAACCAGCCGCCGATTAACCTGGGCGGCCAGGGCGGGGCGCGCAGCTTGTATCAGTTCACGTTGCAGGATACGGACACGGTCGAGCTCTATCAGTGGGCGCCGATCTTCGAGCAGAAGATTCGCGAGATTCCCGGCATCGAAGACGTCAGCAGCGACCTGCTGCTCAAGAATCCGCAGGTCCGCGTCGACATGGATCGCGACAAGATTTCCTCGCTCGGCCTCAGTGTCAATCAGGTCGAAACCGCGCTCTACAACGCCTACGGCACGCGCCAGGTGTCCCAGATCTACGCCCCGAACAATCAGTACCAGGTGATTCTGCAGGTAGCGCCCGAGTATCAAAAGGATCCGGCGGCGCTGCAGATGCTCTACGTCCGCGGTTCGAGCGGTCTGATCCCGCTCAACACGGTCGCGAAGGTCACGACCGATGCAGGTCCGCTGAGCGTCAGCCACACCGGCCAGCTCCCCTCGGTGACGATCTCGTTCAACCTGCGTCCCGGCCTCGCGCTCGGCGATGCGGTCAACGCGATTCAATCCGCCGCGTCAACGACCTTGCCGTCGACGATGGCGACGACCTTCCAGGGCACCGCGCAGGCATTCCAGGATTCGTTGCGCGGCCTCGGCTTGATCCTGATCATGGCGATCGTCGTGATCTACATCGTCCTCGGAATTCTCTACGAGAGCTTCACGCATCCGCTGACGATTCTTTCGGGACTGCCGTCAGCCGGCTTCGGCGCGCTGCTGACGTTGCTGATTTTCAAGACCGAGTTGAGCCTCTACGCGTTTGTCGGCGTGATCATGCTGGTCGGGCTGGTCAAGAAGAACGGCATCATGATGGTCGACTTCGCGGTTGAAGCGCAGCGCGAGCACGGCAAGACGCCGCGCGAAGCGATCCACGAAGCGTGTCTGGTCCGTTTCCGCCCAATCATGATGACGACGATGGCGGCGCTGGTCGGCACGCTGCCGATCGCGCTGGGCCTCGGCGCCGGCGCTGAAGCACGTCGTCCGCTCGGCCTCGCGGTGGTCGGCGGACTGGTGGTGTCGCAGCTGCTGACGCTGTACATCACCCCGGTCTATTACGTGTACATTGAGGGCGCCCGATTGTGGCTGGCGCGCCGGAAACCAGTTCCAGTAACAGAAACGCGGCGTGACGTTCACGGCGTGCCAGCAGCGGCCGATGCGATACCGTTGCGGGACATGAAGGCTTCGTAGGGCAGGAGAAAGGTATCGCTGTGCGACGATCACGGTTAGGTCTGGTGGTGCTCTTGGCTGCGCTGGTGGCGGCGTGTCAAAACACGTCCGCGGGCAGCGGTGCCGGGGGAGCGGGCGGCCGCAATGGGCGCGGCGGGCGAGGCGGCGGACGCGGCACCGCTGTCGCCGTGCACACGACCAAGCTGCAACGCATCTCGGTACAGCGCGAAGTCGATCTGCAAGGCACACTGCTCTCTCCGGATATGGCGAAGGTCAGCAGCGAAGTCGCCGGCATCATCCGCGACGTGCCGGTCCAGCTCGGTACGGAAGTCCGGGCGGGCGATGTCCTGGTTCGACTCGAGCCGCGCGAATTGCAGCTGGCCCTCGATCGCGCAGAGAGCGCGATGCACCAGACCGAAGCGCAGCTCGGCCTCGATCGCGGCACCAGCAATGCGAAGCAGCCGCTAGCCGACGAGCAGATCGCGTCGGTCCGTCAGGCGATCGCCAATCGCGACGAGGCGCGGAACACCTTCACCCGGGCGCAGCAACTGCACGAACGCGGCCTGATGTCGAAGGTGGACTACGACAACGCCGAAACCCGCCTGAAGGTGGCCGAAGCGAATTACCAGGCGGCGATCGACAACGTACGCAGCCTGCGCGCGCAGTTGCAGGATCGCCGTGCCGCGTTCGAACTGGCGCAAAAGAAAGTGGCCGACGCCGTGGTGCGTGCGCCGGTCGCGGGCTCCGTATCCGAGCGCCTCGTTCAACCAGGCGAATTCATTCGCGAGAACACGCCGGTCGCAACCATCGTGCAGATGAACCCGTTGAAGCTGAAAACGGCGATTCAGGAGCGCCACGCTGGCCTGATTCGCCCCGGACAGACCGTCGAGTTTGTGGTCGAAGCATTCCCGGAGCGGAAGTTCACCGGCAGAATCGCCTACGTCAGTCCGGCGGTGGACCAGGCAACTCGAACGTTTCCGGTCGAAGCGCTTGTCGAAAACCCGGATCGGCAGCTGAAGCCTGGGTTCTTCGCGAAGGGCGTGGCGCATACACAGCTCGATCAGAACGTGCTGGCCGCACCGGAAGTGACGATTTCAACCCTCGCCGGCGTCTCGACGGTGTACGTCGTCGAGGAGGGCAAGGTCCGGCAACAGCAAGTGACGCTCGGCACCAAGCAGGGCGAACTGATTGAAATCGTCAACGGCTTGAAAGGCGAGGAAATCCTGGCCGCGAGCAATTTGAACCAGTTGGCGACGGGCGTCAGCATTCAGGAAAGCAAGAGCGAACCCGGACAGGCGGGCGGCGAAGGCAATGAGGGTTCGGGTAGTGCCCGCGGTGGACGCGGCGGCGGTCGGAGAGGAGCTGGTCGGCAATGAAACTCGCTGAAGTCAGCGTCAATCGTCCGGTCTTCGCCATCATGATGACGCTCGCGCTGATCGTGCTCGGCGCGGTGTCGTACGAAGGCCTCGGCCTCGACCTGATGCCGAAAACCGATGCGCCGGTGGTGTCGGTGCAAGCCAGCCTGCCCGGCGCGAGCGCCGAGGAAATCGAAACGCAGATCACGAAGCGCATCGAAGAAGCGGTCAATACCATCAGCGGCATCGACGAACTGCGGGCCTCGTCCGACCAGGGCAATTCGCGCGTCACCATCAACTTCACCCTCGAGCGCGATATCGAATCGGCCACCCAGGACGTGCGCGACAAACTGGCGCAGATCGTCCGGCAGTTCCCACGCGATACGCAGCCGTTGCAGATCACCAAGATGGACCCGGACGCGCAGCCGATCTTCGGGTTCGCCGTCTTCGGGCCGCGCGCGCCCAAGGAAATCACCGAGATCACCGAAAAACAGGTCAAGCAGGAGCTCGAAACCGTCAAGGACGTCGGCTCGGTCGGCTACAACGGCGAGCGCAAGCGCGAGATCCAGTTGCTTCTCGACGCGGACCGCCTGAACGCCTACGGCCTGAGCGTCGATCAGGTGCGCAACGCCGTCGAGCGCCAGAACGTCGAAATCCCGGGCGGCCAGTTCACCAATGGCGCCGCCGATGTCGCGCTGCGGACGATGGGCCGCATCCGCAACGTCGAAGATTTCAACCGCATCGTGATCTCGTATCGCAACGACGGCTCGGTGATCACCTTTCGGGATATCGGCCGCGTCGTCGACGCCGTCCAGGAAGTTCGCAGCGCGACGCGCCTGAGCGGCACTTCGGCAATCGGCGTCCAGGTGCGCAAGCAGTCGGGCACCAACACGATTGAAGTCGTCGACCGCGTTCAGGAGAAACTCGAGCGCATCAAGCAGCAGCTGCCGCAGGATATCCAGATCAGCATCGGCAACGATCAATCACGGTTCATCCGGAGATCGTTCGAAGAAATCCAGCTGCACTTGATCCTCGGCGGATTGCTCGCGAGCGTGGTGGTGTTTCTGTTCATCCGGAACCTGCGCGTCACCTTTATCGCCGCGCTGGCGATTCCGGCCTCGATTATCGGCACCTTCACCTTCATGAAGATCGCCGGGTTCACGCTGAACAACATGACCATGCTGGCGCTGTCGCTGGCTACCGGCATCGTGATCGACGACGCGATCGTCGTGCTCGAGAATATTTTCAGGTTCGTCGAGGAAAAAGGCGTGACACCGCGCGAAGCGGCGGCGGAAGCGACGGCCGAAATCGGCCTCGCCGTCATGGCGACCACGCTGTCGCTGGTGGTGATTTTCGTGCCGGTCGCATTCATGACCGGTCAGATCGGCCGCTACTTCTACTCGTTCGGTTTGACCTCCGCGGTCGCGATTCTGCTGTCGATGTTCGTGTCGTTCACGCTGACGCCGGCGCTGTGCGCGATGTGGCTGCGCAAGGAAGACGTAGCCGGCGACCATTCGCATCCAGGGTCCACCGCGACGGCGCACACCAAGTCGTCCGGCTGGTACGCCAGGATGGACGCCGTCTACGGACGAATGCTCCATTGGTCGCTGCATCACCGCCTGGTGATGATTGCGATCGCCGGGGTGGTGGTGCTGTCGGCGGCACTGCTCTACCCCTACGTCGGCAAGGAACTGGTGCCGGACGACGATCAGGGCGAGTTCAGCATCAACGTCCGCCTGCCGCGCGGTACCAGCTATCAGCGGACGGAAGAGTTCATCAAGCCGATCGAGAAGGAAGTCCTGGCGATGCCGGCGCTGCAGCGGGTGATGCAGAACGTCAACTCGGGCTTCGCCAGCTTCAACATCATGATGGTGCCGCTCGAGGAGCGGAAAATCTCGCAGCAGCAGCTGATGATCCAGGCGCGGACGATGCTGCGGAAATACCAGGGCGCGAAGATCAGCGTCTCAGGCGGCACCGACATTTCCGGTGCATCGTCGGGTGGGCGTGGTGGCCCGGGCGGCGGCCCCGGCGGCGGTGGCGGCGGCTTCAACCGGCTCAACATCCTTATTCAGGGTCCGGACATCGAACAGTTACAGCAGTACACGCTGCAGTTGATGGAAAAGGTCCGCGACATCCCTGGCGTGGTCGACGTCGATACCAACTTCGAGGCGACGCAGCCCGAATTGCGCATCAACGTCGACCGGCCGCGGGCGACCGACCTGGGCGTGAACATCGATTCGCTGGCCAGCAGCCTGCGCACGCTGGTCGGCGGCGAAGAAGTATCGGAGTTCAAGGACGGCGACGATCAATTCAAAGTCCTGCTGCGCCTCGACGAGCCGTATCGCAACATCGAAACCCTGAGCAGCCTGCTGATTCCGGCCGGCCCGAACAAGACTGTCAAGGTCAGCGACGTCGCGCAGCTGAAACGCGATTACGGTCCGGCGTCGATCGATCGCTATAACCGTCAGCGACAGATTTCGGTGAACGCGAACCTGCAAGGCCGGCCGCTCGGCGAGGTGCTCGCCAACGCCCGCGACAAGGTGTCGGAATTGAGCCTCAAGCCGGGTTATCAGGCGGTGTTCGGCGGCAGCGCGCGGACGCTCTCGGAAGCGTCGAACAACTTCGTCATCGCGCTGGTCCTGTCAGTGATCTTCATTTACATGGTGCTGGCGTCGCAGTTCAACAGCTTCATCCACCCGCTGACCATCATGACGTCGCTGCCATTGTCGCTGCCGGCCGGCCTGCTGGCGCTGATGGCGTTCGGCATGACGCTCAACGTCTACAGCGCGATCGGCCTGATGATGCTGTTCGGGATCGTCAAGAAGAATTCGATTCTCCAGGTCGACTACACGAACACGCTGCGCGAGCAGGGAATGGAGCGGCACGAAGCGCTGATCCAGGCAAGCCACGTGCGGTTGCGGCCGATTCTGATGACCACAATCGCCATCGTCGCCGGCATGATCCCGATTGCGCTCGGCCGCGGCGCCGGCGCCGGTTCGCGCGCCTCGATGGCCGTCACGATTCTGTTCGGCCAGATGCTGTGCCTGCTGTTGACGCTGCTAGTCACTCCGGTCGTGTATTCGTACTTCGACGACCTGCGCGAATGGCGGCCGGCCAACGCCTTCAAGCGCCTGATCGGGCGGCCGGTGAAACCCCAGTCGGCAAGAGTGTGAGGGCTGGGGACTCGGGACTGGGACCGACTGAGGATACGGAGCAGGTTTCAACGGAATGCGGCGAGGAAAACGGACCTAAATCGTTCTCTCCGCGGTCCTTCCCCCTAGTCCCCAGTCCCCAGTCCCCAGTCCCCAGTCCCCAGTCCCCAGTCCCCCAGTCCCCCGTCCCCTCGCTCTCGGCCCCGTCAACCTTCTGTAACCTGAGCCCATCCAAGTAGTTGTGACGGTGGTACCGTGGCAACTGTTGTGATGGCAATCAGCGGCGAGACGGCAATCCAACCGGGGGTCGATTCCGACGTCGCCCTGGCCGCTCGCGGCGATGCATCGGCCTTCGAACGGCTGTATCGCACCCATGTGACGCGGATCCACAACCTTACCCGCCGCATGCTCGGCAGCCATGACGCCGACGAAGTGACCCAGGACATCTTCGTCCGCACCTGGCAGAAACTGGGCCAGTTTCGCGGCGAATCGGCGTTCAGCACCTGGCTGCACCGCCTGGCGGTGAACGTGGTGATCGAAAAACGGCGCTCGTTCGCGATTCATCGCGAACGGATGTCAGACGACCCGACCGCGCTCGACGCCGTGACGGTTGCGCCGGCGCGTGCGGACCTCAGGGTTGATTTCGAAGCGGCGATCGAACAATTGCCGGCCGGGGCCCGTGAAATCTTCGTGATGCACGACGTCGAAGGCTATAAGCACCGCGAAATCGCGGCGATGCTCGAGATCACCAGCGGCACCTCGAAGCGCCAACTGCACCGGGCGCGGATGCTGATGCGAAAACATCTGGGCGGCGGGCAGGCCGAACCGCCCGTAGCGGGCGACTAACATGCACCCAACAATCACCGACCAACTGTCTGATTACCTGGACGGCGAGCTGACCGCCGACGAAGCGGCAGCCCTCGAGGCGCACCTGCGCGAATGCACCGCGTGCAACGCGGTCCTGAACGACTTGAAGCGAATCGTCGCGCAGGCGCAGCACCTCGAACCGCGCCCTCCGCAAGCCGACCTCTGGGCCGGCATCGAACGACGCATTGAACGGGTTACACCGCCGCGGCGCGTTTCGTTCACACTGCCGCAACTGGCGGCGGCGGCCGCGCTGTTGATCGCCGTATCAGCGGGCACCGCGATCAAGTTTGCGGCGCCGGCGGTGCCGGCATCAGCGCCGGTCGAGCAAACAGCGAACGACGAACCGGCGCAGGCCGAAGCGGCGGATTCGATCGCCACGATCGCCGTGAACCCGGTCGGATTTTCGGACGCTCAATACGACGCGGCCGTCGCCGACCTCGAAAAAGCGTTGAAAGCCGGACGCGGCCGCCTCGACAAGTCGACCATCGAAATCGTCGCGCACAACCTGGAGATCATCGATCAGGCGATCGCGCAGGCGCGTGAGGCGCTGGCCGGCGACCCGGCGAACAGTTACTTGAGCGGCCATCTCGTCGAAGCGAGGCGGCGGAAGCTGGATCTGCTGCGACGCGCGGCGGCGCTCGCGGAAACGGACTGAAGAAAGATTGAGAACTGAGAACTGGGGACTAGGGGACTAGGGACAAGGGACAGACGATGATTGCAGCACTGGTTGTCGCCATGATGGCGGCCACGGCCACCGATCAGACGGTGGACGTGGCGAAAGGTACGAAGCTGAACGTCAATAACTTCGCCGGCGACGTGATTATCAAAACGTGGGGCCGCGATGCAGTGCGGGTCGAGGTGAATCACTCGGATCGCGAAACGGTCGACATCAAACAGGTCGAGCAGACGCTGTCGGTGCGTTCGCGCTCGACTCGCGGCGGGCCGTCGCGATCGCTCGACTACACCATCACCGTGCCGGCCTGGATGGGAATCAGCGTCAACGGCACCTATGCCGACGTCACCGCTGAAGGCGTTGGCGGCGACGTTGCGGTCGAGACCACCCACGGCGACATCACGATCCGCGGCGGTTCGGGTTTCATCTCGCTGAAGACCGTGCAGGGCGCGGTGATCGTTGAAAAAGCCAAAGGCCGCGTCGAGGTCCGCGCGGTCAACGAAGGGATTCACCTGGCGGACCTCAACGCCGATCTGTCGGCCGAATCCACCAACGGCAGCATCATCCTCGATCGGATCGAGTCGGCGAATGTCGATCTCTACACGGTCAACGGCAACATCTCGTACGACGGCGCCGTGAAAGACAAAGGGCTGTATCGGCTGACCACGCACAACGGGTTGATCGCGATGCCGATCGCCGAACGCTCGAACGTGACGCTGTCGGCCCGCACCTACAACGGCGGCATCCGCTCGAGCTTCACCTTGCCGACCGATCCGAATCAGAGCTCCGAGCGTCGCAACAAGCGCGTCAACCTGACGATCGGCAACGGCAGCGCCCACGTCGAGCTCGAATCGTTCAGCGGAACGATTTCGCTGCGTCGTCCGGGCGAACCGCGGCCGGAAACCGAACGCCGCCGCCGCGACCGCGGTGATGACGCCGACAAGGAACGGGAGAAAGCCAAGGCCAAAGGTGAAGTCGGCCGTGCTGGCCTGGCCGACCACGATTTCGACTTCGACAGTCTGAACGTCGAAGCGGCAGTGGCCGAAGCGATGGCCGCCGCGCAGGCGGCAATTCCAGAAGCGATCGCCGCCGCCGAAGCGTCGATTCCTGAAGCCATTGCCGAAGCGTTGGCATGGACCGCGGCACACCCCCTGCCATCGCCGCACATCATGCCGGCGCCAACCCCGCGCCCAGCCCCGCAGCCGCGCCCGCGACGCTAGGCTTTCGCTAGCAGCGCGGCAATGGTCAGGCCGGTCCCCGGGTCGACCAGATCCGGGGCAATTTCCGCGAGTGGCTCGAGCACGAACCGCCGTTCGCGGAATCGCGGGTGCGGCACCACCAGCCCAGGCTCGTCGATCACCGTATCCCCATAGAGAATCAGATCGAGATCGAGCGTGCGTGGTGCGTTCGCGCCGGGCGGCCGCAACCGATCGCGGCCCCTCTCGTGTTCCATGCCGAACAGGATGTCGAGTAGTTCGCGCGGCGGCAGCAACGTTCCGCCAACCGCCGCGGCGTTGAGGAACAGCGGTTGTGGACCGCTGACGCCGAACGGCGCGGTTTCGACGTAGCGCGACACTTTGAGCTGGCGAACCACGGTCTGCAGGCGGGCGACCGCATGATCGAGATGCCTCACTCGATCCCCGAGGTTGCTGCCGAGTGCGATGGCAACGAGCATCTGCGCCGGACTTTTTACTCGATCCAACGGCTGGGCAGCACTACACCGTGCGATGGACCGAGGACGTCGGCACGCCGTCCCAGCAAATCGGTCCGGCCGGCGAGCGCCTGGTCGAAAAACCGCTTTTGCTCGAGGACCTCGCCGAGAATCAGGCGCAGCATTCTGGCGTGCCGCGCGTTGATCATCGTGTCGAGCCGCGCACGCCACCGTTCAACGAACGCCTGGGCGTCCTTGCTGTCTTCGTCGAAAATCGTGCGCGCCGCGGCGTCGCCCTTCCCGCGCTTGCCGCGCTCCGGTTCCGGCTGGCGGTCGTTCACCGTGCCACCGAGCTCGGCGATCGCCGTCCCCAGCCACGACAGGTGGGTCTCGTCGCGATTGACGATGAACTGATAGGTATTGTTGATGTCGTACTGGCCGACCCGCCGCGCTCCCGCCTGGTGCCGCATCAGCGCGCCGAACTTCTCCGCGTAAAACTCCTGCAGCAGGATCAGAACCGCGTCGCTCACGAATTTTGCTTTTCTTTGCAGGTGATGCAGACGCGCGTCCACGGAATCGCGTTCAACCGCGCCGGCGCGATCGGTTCGCCGCAGTCGCGGCAGACGCCATAGGTGCCTTTGTCGATCCGGGTCAGGGCCTCTTCGATCGCCTGCAGAATCTTGGCGTCGGTCTGTTTCAGCCTCAGCTGAATGTGGACTTCGTTATTGCCGCTCGCCTGGTCGGCCATGTCTCCCTGGCGAGTGTTGTTTTCCATCGAGGCTTGCAACGGCTTGATTCCGCCGGTGCCGAGAATTTCGCCACGTTTCTTGACCAGCGCGTCCTTGTAAGTGTTCACATCCATCGCTGTAGAACCCCCCTGGGGCAACCTGAATAACATCCGATCATACCACCGCCCAACCGAAGCTGTGGAGCGCGCGGCTTTCTACTCGGCGCGGAGGGTCGACAGCGGTTTGTTGCGCAGCACGTCGAGGCTGGACAGGACGCCGATCACCGCGACCAGGATGGCAGTGACGATGATGCCGCCGATATTCTCGCGCGGAAAGACTCGCCAGGGCACGTCGAGGGCATAGGTGCTGACGCCCCAGCTCAACGCAATCGCTCCGAGCGAGCCGATGATGCCGGCGAGCGAGCCGAGCACGCCGTACTCGAACAACAACATCCGCGCGATGGTCCGGGTGTTGGCGCCGAGCGTCTTGAATACCGCGGCTTCATACACCCGCTGGAACTTGGTCATCGCCACCGCGCCGACCAGAATCAGCGCGCCGCTGAACAGCACCAGCGCACCGACCACCGTAATGGCCAGCGTCACCTTACCCATGATGTCGCGCAGCCGTTCGAGCACCTCGCGAAAGTCAATCACCGACACGTTCGGGAACTGCTGCACCAGGTCGTGCTGAAACCGCGCCCGAGCGGTGATGTCGGTTGGTCCCTTGAGCGGCGAAATGAAGGTCTGTGGCGCCTGGTCGAGCGGCCCTGGGCGAAACACAAACATGAAGCCGCCATTCCGCGACTCGCGCCACTCGACGTTGCGTACGCTGGTCACCTTCGCGTTGATGACGCGGCCGAGAATGTCGAACTTCATCGTGTCGCCAACGTGGATTCGCGACCGCTCCTCGATGTTGCGCTCGATCGACACCTCGGGCTCGGTCGATGGTCCGCTCCAGAACTGGCCCTTCTCGATCCGCTCGTTTTTCTCCAGATGATCCCGATAGGTGATCGTGAACTCGCGGCCGATGTTGACGCCGCGGCGGCGCACTTCCTCGAACCCTTCCAGCTTGGTCTCGCGTCCATCGACGCCGACCACGCGCGCTCGCAGCACCGGAATCAGCTGTGCCTGGCCGATGCCCCGCGCCGGGTCAGCCAGAAACGCCCGCACCGCATCGGCCTGGTTCCGTTGAATGTCGAGCATGAACATGTCGGGTGAATCGGCAGCGGTCTGCACCGAAAACTCGTCGAGCAGGGTGGCCTGCAGCGTACGGACGCCGACGATGAAGAACGCACCGAGCCCGACGGCCAGCAAAATCACCCGCGTCTGGTTTCCGGGGCGTGACAAATGCAGCACCGCGTGCCGCAGCGGGAACGACGGTGAATTGGCGAGCGGCTTGACCAGCGCAACCAGCCCGCGTCCCGCGAAGTGCAAAATCACCGCGAGCCCGGCAAAACCGGCGCAAACAATCAGCCCGATCCGCAGCGACGCTGCCTGCCAGGCGGTTATCGCGACCAGCCCGGCGGCCACCATTACCAGTACCCCGATCCCCAGCCAGTCGATGCGTTTGCGGCGAACCGATTCGTCGCGCAGCAGCAACGACGGCTTGATGAAGCGAACGTGCAGCAGCGGCGCAATCGAAAACAGCAACGACACCAGCACGCCGATGCCGATGCCCTGCAGGGCGGCGCTCCAGCTGATGCCGTATTTCACCGTTGCCAGCACCGACGTCGAGGTCGGACCAAGCGCCAGCGGAATCGCCGCGACCGCGACGCGGGCGATAGCGACGCCAAGCAGGCTGCCCGCCAGCCCGAGTGCCAGGACCTGCAGGACATACACGGCGATCACCTGTTGACTGCGCGCGCCGACGCACTTCAGAACGGCGATTGCGCGCATCTTCTGCTGGATGAAAACGCGGGTCACGCTCGACACCGCGATGCCCCCGAGGATGACGATGATCAGCCCAACCAGGCTGAGATAGTTTTCGGCGCGGTCGAAATCGCGGCCGATTTGATCCTCCGTGGATTTGAACGAGCGGGCGCCGGCGAATTGGTTGCGGAGATCCTCACGCAGGCCGGTCACCAGCCGTTCGATCTGGTTATCGGGTACTTTCGCCAGAATGAACCGGCCAGCGCGGCTTCCGAAGCTCAGTAAACCGGTTGACGGCAGATCGGCGTAATCGATCAACACGCGTGGCCCGAGACTGAAGCCGGTATTCGATCCCGGCTCGGTGATCAACACCGCTCGAATCGTAAAAATCCCGACGCCGATCGCAATCCGGTCGCCCTGCTTGACCCCCAGGCTGGTCAACAACTCCGGACGGACGATCGCGCCGTGGTTTTCGAGCAGCGAATGCGAGTAGGCAAGGTCGTTTTGCAGCTTGAACGCGCCGTAGAGCGGAAATGTATTCTGAATCGCCCGCAACTCCGCCATCTTCACCAGCGGTTGTCCGTCCACCGGCCGGACCATCGTGGGCGTCTCGATCAGCTCCGTGCGTCCCTGCACGCCCGCTTCGGCGAGCCGGCGATCGATCGCCTCCTTTGCCACGTCTGACCATTCGCGATTGCTGGAGATGAGAACGTCTGACGCCATGAAGGTCTTCGCTTCACCGGTGAAGACTTCGCGGACGCTCTGGATGACCGATCGCAGCGCGACGATCGCGGCGACGCCGACGGCAATGCAAATGAAGAAAAACAGCAGACGCTGCCACGAAGCCCGCGTTTCGCGCACCGCCATTCGCAACACGAACATCATCGCGCCGCCGGCTCCTTGACCGGTTTGCTCTGAACGAGCTGTCTTGATTCTTCTGCGACCCCGAGCGTGTCGAGCGGTCGAAGGGAGTTCTCAACCACTCGGCCGTCGCGCAGCACCAGCCTGGCGCCGGCCATGGCGGCGAGTTCAGCATCGTGCGTGACCAGCACGATTGTCGTGCCGCGGTTCGTGTGGATGCCTCGCAGCAGCTCCATGATGTGACGGCCGTTCGAGCTGTCAAGATTCCCGGTCGGCTCGTCGGCAAGCACGATCGGCGGATCGTTGGCGAGAGCGCGTGCCAGAGCCACGCGCTGTTGTTCGCCACCGGATAGCTGCGACGGATAATGATGCGAACGCCCCTGCAGGCCGACCTCTTCGAGCAGCGCGTCGCTCCGTTTCCGGGCGTTGGCGACGCCGGCAATTTCCATCGGCACGCTGACGTTTTCGTGAGCGGTGAGCGACGGAATCAGATGGAAGAACTGAAACACGAAGCCGATTTTCTCGCCGCGTAGCTTTGCCAGCGCGTCTTCATCGAGCTGGGTGATGTCGACACCGTCGATAATCACGCTGCCCGAAGTCGGCGCATCGAGACCGGCGATCAGTCCGAGCAGCGTCGACTTGCCGCTTCCTGAGGGCCCGACGATTGCGACGAACTGCCCTCCTGGAATCTGCAGGCTGAGCGGCTGAAGGATGGTTAACGGCGCCGACCCGCTGGTCACAGTTTTCGAAACGTCACGCAACTCGATCAACGAGCATCCTCCGCCAGCGGCTTGAGCACCGCCCAGACATTATCCGCGACGATGCGTGCCCCGGCCGGTGTCGGATGGATCCCGTCGGCCTGATTCAATTCCGCCAGGCCGGCGACGTTTTGCAGCAGGAACGGCACGAAAGCGACCTGGTATTTCTCGGCAAGCGCCGGATACACCTTATGGAAGGAGACGATGTAGTCTCGCCCGTAGTTCGGCGGCGCCTCCATTCCGGCGAGGATGACGCGAATCTGGCGCGCGCGAGCGCGTTCGATGATCTGCGACAAATTGGCCGCCAGCGCGGCGGCGGGCAAACCGCGCAACGCATCGTTGCCGCCCAGTGCGACAATCAGGATTTTCACGTTGCCTTGAAGTGCCCATTCGAGCCGTTCGAGTCCGCCCGCAGAGGTATCGCCCGATACGCCGGCGTTGATCACTTCGTAATCGAGGCCCGCACTCTTCAGACGCGCTTGCAGCAGCGCAGGGTACGCCTGATCGGGCGCGAGGCCGAGGCCCGCGGTGAGGCTATCCCCCAGAGCGACGATACGCGGCTGGGTGCTGGCCGGCGCGGCGGCCGTGGCGGAAGTTGCGTTCGTAGCCGCAGTCGAGGTGGCCGGCGGTTCAGGCTTCGCGCCGCACGCAGCTGCCGCAAGCGCGAGCGCGGCCAACACCGGCTTCCAGATCATTTCTCTATGTTACGAAATCTGCTGCAGGTCGGCCTCGAGGGCGGCCACCGCCTGATCGAGCATCCGGCGGTGCGCCTCCGAACGCGCCAGATCACGATCGGCTCGGGCCCTGGTCAGTGCCAGCTGGATCGTCTTGCGCCGGTTCTCGCGTTCACGCTCGTCGGCGGTCAGAGCCCGTCCGAACGTTTTCTGGCGTTCGGCTTCAGCTTGCTGGAACTCGACGTCTTTACTCTCGAAGCCGCGAGCCATTCACCAGTATTCTAACTGGATGGCTCCCGACGTCGTTGCGCTGCGCGGTCGTTTGCAAAACACACTGCGGTTCACTCCTGGTCCGATCGCCGAGCTCGTCGTTTCCCACACGCAAGATGCCGAGCGTGCTGCCGGCGGACTCTACCGGCGCGAACCGTCCGCGTGGTCGAGCGATGCCGACATTCAGAAAAAAGTGGCGAATCGGCTCGGCTGGATGGCTTCGCCACAGTTGATGGCGGCTGCGATTCCTCGAATGCTCGCCTTTGCCGAAAGCGTGCGGCAGGACGGCGTCACCGATGTTGTCCTCCTCGGAATGGGCGGTTCAAGTCTCGCGCCGGAGGTGTTGCGCGCGATTCTCGGCGTGGCGCCGGGTTCACCGCGATTCCAGATGTTGGACTCGACCGACCCGGCATCCGTGCGCGCCGCGGCAACACCACCATCGACGACGTTGTACCTCCTCGCCAGCAAGTCCGGCACGACGATCGAGCCGAATTCGCTGGCCGCACATTTTCAGCGAACCCTGGTGGACACCGGCGTTGCACAGTGGTCCCGCCAGTTCGTCGCGATAACCGATCCCGACACCGAGCTCGAACGCCGCGCCCGCGCCGAGGGCTTCCGCGATCTGTTTCTCAACCCCGCCGACATCGGCGGTCGCTACTCCGCGTTGTCGTTTTTCGGCATGGTGCCGGCGGCATTGATGGGCCAGGACGTCGAAGCCATCGTCCACTGGGGGCTGGCGATGCTGGCGGCGTCGGAACCGGGTTACGGAGAAGCGACTGCCAATCCGTCGGTCGCGCTCGGTTTGGCGCTCGGCGCCGGGGTGAAGGCCGGGCGCGACAAGATGACACTGATCGGTCCGCCACAATTCGAACCGTTCGGATTGTGGGTCGAACAGTTGATCGCTGAAAGCACGGGCAAGAACGGAACCGGCGTCGTGCCGATTGCCGGAGAACCGATCGGGTCGCCGCAAACCTACGATCGCGATCGCCTGTTCGTCCGCCTGCGGTCCGGCCGTTCGTCAACCAGCGATGCTGCGGCAACCGGCGCGCCGCTGGTCGACATCGACATCGTCGATCCGGCGGCGCTCGGCGCCGAATTCGTTCGCTGGGAAATCGCGACGGCGGTCGCTGGCGCGCTGCTGCATATCAATCCCTTCGACGAGCCGAATGTGCAGCAGGCGAAGGACGCGACCCGCGTGCTCCTCGATTCGTATCAGCGCGAACGACGCCTTCCCACACCAGCGGTCGACGCCACGCTGCCTGGGGGAACAATCTTGTCGATCAGCACCGCGGCGCGGAAGTATGTCCGCGGCAACGATCCCAGGGCGCTGCTGACGACGTTGCGGAGCGGCGACTACTTCGGGCTGCTCGCCTACCTCCCCGGATCCGACGACGAACTCGCGCGCGAGCTGCAAACCTTACGCGCCGCTGTGCGCGATCGGGTCCGCGTCGCCACGATGTTCGGATATGGACCACGCTATCTGCATTCGACCGGTCAGCTGCACAAAGGAGGACCGAACACCGGGGTGTTTCTGGTGATCTCGGCGACGCCGACAGCCGACCTCGACATTCCCGGCCAACCGTTCTCGTTCGGCACGCTCGAGCAAGCGCAGGCGATCGGCGACTTCCAATCGCTGGACGGAACGGGGCGGCGGGCGGTGTTTGCGCACCTTCCGTCGGCTGAAGCCGCGCACGTCCGCGAACTCGCCGCCGCGCTTCTGGAGAAACTGTAATGGAAATCGGATTCATCGGGCTCGGTCGGATGGGTTTGAACATGGTGACGCGTCTAACCCGCGGCGGCCATTCGGTGATCGGCTTCGATCGCAGCGCCGATGCGGTTGGACGCGCGAAGACCGAAGGCGCGGGCGGCGTCGCGTCGCTCGACGAGTTGGTTCGGGCGCTCAAGCCGCCGCGCGCAGTCTGGGTAATGGTTCCGGCAGGCGCGCCAACTGAATCCACCATTGACGCGCTGGCGGGACTGCTGTCGCCCGGCGACACCATCATCGACGGCGGCAATTCCAACTTTCATGACGACGTGCGGCGCGCGAAAGCGCTCGCCGCTAAACAGGTCGCCTACGTCGATGCCGGCACCAGTGGAGGGATCTGGGGCCTGCAGGAAGGCTACTGTTTGATGGTCGGCGGGCCGATCGACGCGTGCCGGCGCCTGGAACCAGTTTTTCTGACGCTTGCGCCGAGCAACGGCTACCTGCGAGTCGGCGACAGCGGCGCCGGGCACTACGTGAAAATGATCCACAACGGCATCGAGTACGGGCTGATGCAGGCATATGCCGAAGGCTTCGAGTTGATGGCGTCGAGCCCTTACAACGTCGATCTCGCCGCGGTCTCCGAATTGTGGAACCACGGCAGCGTCGTACGTTCCTGGCTGCTCGAACTGATCGCACGGGCGCTCGCCGAAGATCCGAAACTGGCCGGATTGCGCGCATTTGTCGAGGACTCCGGTGAAGGCCGGTGGACACTTCAGGAAGCGATCGACCGTGCGGTGCCGATGCCGGTGCTGACCGCGTCGCTGTTCACCCGTTTTCGATCGCGTGAAGAAAATCCGCTCGCCGAACGCTTGCTGGCGGCGATGCGCAATCAGTTCGGCGGTCACGCGGTGAAGCCGGCATGACCTCGTCGACGCTGGTCGAACAATTGGCGGCCGGCGACAGCCGGACACCGCAAACCGATCCGGTGACGATCGTCATCTTTGGCGGCGCCGGCGACCTTGCGCATCGCAAATTGCTGCCGGCGCTGTACAACCTTCACCTCGACGGCCTGTTGCCGCCGCGGATCGCCATCGTCGGCGTCGGCCGAAGCGAGTTGAACGACGACAAGTATCGCGAATTCGCGAAGGACGGGATCGCGCAGTTTTCGCGCCGCCCGATCGATGAATCGGTGTGGCAGACGTTCGCGCCGGCGCTGTTCTTCGTCAGCGCGTCGATCGACGATGAGCACGGCCTGGCGAAAATGGGGACGCGGCTCGACACGGTCGAGCACGAACGCAATTTGCCCGGCAATCGGATCTACTACCTGGCAATTCCGCCGTCGCTGTTCGGCACAACGGTGAAGCAATTGCAGCGCGGGCGGTTCGTCGCCCGCCAGTCCTCGGCCGACGACCGGCCGTTCGCTCGGCTGATTGTCGAGAAACCGATCGGCAGGGATCTCGACAGTGCTCGCGCGATCAATGATGCGCTGGCGGTGGTATTCGATGAACGGCAGATTTATCGGATCGATCACTACCTTGGAAAAGAAACCGTTCAGAACATCCTCGTGATGCGCTTCGCCAACAGCATCTTCGAGCCGCTGTTCAATCAGAAGTACGTGGACCACGTGCAAATCACTGTCGCCGAGGCCGAAGGGGTCGGCACCCGCGCGGGATATTACGAGCAGGCGGGCGCACTGCGCGACATGGTTCAGAACCATTTGCTGCAGTTGCTGGCACTGGTGACGACCGAGCCGCCGCGTTCGCTTGACGCCGATGTCGTGCGCGAAGACAAGCTGCAGGTGCTGCTCTCGCTGAGGCCGATCGCCGGCGACGCGGTCGACGCGAACGTCGTGCGCGGACAATACGCCGAAGGCTTCGATCTCGGCAAACGCGTCGCAGGATATCGTGCCGAAAAGGGCGTGGATCCGCAGTCGAGGACCGAAACCTTCGTCGCCCTGCAACTGTTCATCGACAACTGGCGTTGGGCTGGCGTGCCGTTTTTTCTGCGCACCGGCAAGCGTCTGCCGAAGCGCGCCAGCGAGATCTCCGTCCATCTGAAGGCGGTCCCGCCGATTCTGTTCAACGCCAATCCCAACGGCCGTCTCGACCCCAACGTGCTGTCGATTCGCATTCAACCCGACGAAGGGTTTGCGCTCGGCATCTCGTCGAAAATTCCGGGACCGAAAGTGCAGATCTACCCGGTGCAGATGGATTTTCGCTACGGCAGCACCTTTGGCGGATCCTCGCCGGAAGCCTACGAACGCCTGTTGCTTGATGTAACGACCGGCGACCAGACGTTGTTCATGCGACGCGATCAGGTCGAAGCGGCGTGGCGATTCGTGATGCCGATTCTCGACCGCTGGGCGGCTGCCTCAGACGCGGTGCCGACCTACGCGGCCGGATCGTGGGGCCCGGCGGCGGCCGACACACTCGTCGAATCGACAGGGCGACAATGGCGGCCGCTGTAATCGAACGCAGCTGGCGCGATTCGACGCCGGAAAGCGTTGAAGACGACCTGGCCTCTTTGTGGCGCGACATCGCCGGCAACGGTCCGTCGATTGCCCGCGCAGTCATGGCGAATCTCATTGTCTTTCGCTTCCACGAGCGTCGCGCCCGGCCAAGCGATCAGCCACCGCTTGGCACAGACGACGCCATCGAAGCACTGATCGGCCTGCACCCGTCGCGAACGATCGTCATCGAAAACCAGCGTGGAGACAACGCGGAACAGTCGCCGACCAGCGCCGGGGTTGGCATCTCGGTATTCGGCTCGGCCGCGACCCGATACGGCGTCGAGCGTATCGTTGTCCGATCGGCTTGCGCTGACGTGTCGCTTCCGTCGATCGTGCGGCGCTTTCTCCGAGGCGATCGCCCCACCTCGGTCTGGTGGACTGAGGATTTGTCGCGCGATGTCCCGTCCGACGCTTTGGTTGATCTCGCGCGGCAGTTGATCTACGACAGCCGTACATGGCACGACGTCCGCTCCGGCTTCGACGTTGTCGCGCCGCTCGCCACGTCGCAGCGCATCGACGTCGCAGACATGAACTGGCGCCGGCTCGATCCGATTCGCCGCGCGCTCGCCCATGCCGTCGACGGACTGCAGCCGGGTTCGCCGCCGCGCTTATCGATTCGGCATCGGCCGGGCGAAGCGGCACTCGGATGGCTGCTCGCTGGCTGGCTCGCTGCGCGATTGCATCCGCCACGAAACGCCTGGCCGTCGATCGAGCAGTCGCCCGCGGGAGACGATGTTGTGACACTGGTGATCGACGATGGCGCGACCCGCGTCACCACGACGTTGACCGAGGACCGTGTTCACGTGTCGCGCGCCGGAATGGCGCCGATCGTCATCCCGTCGCCGCGCGAACAGCCGGCCGAGGCGATGGCCGCTGAACTCCGGACCCTGTCGCGCGATGCGGCACTCGCCGATGCGCTCGCGGCGATCGGCCAGCGAAGCGTAGAATCCTAGCGTGCGCTACCTGGTGACCGCCCGCGTCAAGCCCGGACAGCGTCAAGCGCTCGACCGCGCCATCGACGACGGGACGCTCGGCGAAGGCTCGATCGCCGGCGACGAGTACTTCCGCAACATGGCAGAGGCGCGCGAACGCGAGGATGGGCGCGTTCAGTGGGTCGAGGTCTGCTATTGCCCGACGCCGCTCGCGGAAGAGCGGCCGTACTGGCAACGGTATTTCGATCTGGTCAGGGTGCAAGACGCCCACGCGCGCAGCCGCTGCCGCGATCTGAACGGCAGGGAGCCGTGGGCCTGCTCCGAGTGCGACTGCTCGGCGCGGCTCGAAGCGCGCCTGGCCGAGACTGGCCGCAAGTTCCGCCTATAATTTCCGCGTGCCCTCGTCTTCTCTGCAGGCGCTGCTTGGGCGTGCCGGCGCGGCGCTCGAGCGCGGTCGCGGCAACGAGGCGGCGCAAATGCTGCAGCCCGCTTTACGCGGATCGCTGACGCGTGAAGACGAGCTCGCGGTGCGCTCGATGCTCGCAGAGGCGGCATTGCTGCAGGACGACCTCGATCACGCAGCAAGCGCGCTCGGCCGTCCGCCGGACACGTTTCGCGACACCGTGTCGTCAGGGCGTCTGTCGACGTTGTGGCGCCTCCACGGGCGGCTCGCCAATGCCCGCGGCGACCAGTCGCGAGCGATCGCGCTGCACGGCCGCGCCTTGAAGCAAGCCGAAACCGCCCACGACTCCCGGGCGATCGGCCTGGCGCACTACGAGCTGGGTCAGTGCTATCGCCAGGTGGGCGATGTCGCGATCGTCCGCGAGCACATTACCAAGGCAGCCTCGGCGCTCCATGCCGCTGGCGACCGGCGGCACCTCGCACTGGTGCACTCGTTGTCGAGCATTTCGCTGGCGCAGCTCGGTCGCTATGACGAAGCGATGACTGCGTTACGCCAGGCCGAGCGGCTCGCCGCGCTCGTTCAGGCCGACGACGTGCTGGCAACGGTGTGCGGGAACCAGGCGATCGTGATGCTGTTCCAGCACCGCTACGAGCAGGCACTCGCGCTCGCCGAGCGTAGTGTCTCGCTGCACGAGACCCATGGGTCGGGCCACGGCCTGGCGGTCGCTCTCGCCACACTCGGACAAATCTGTGTCCGCCTCGGCGACCTGCGGCGCGCCGAAGAAGCGTTGCATCGCGCGCTGGAAGTGCGCAGCCCGATTCAGTTTCACGAAACCACCGGCGCCGTATTCGACACGCTCGCGCAGATCCATTTGATCCGCGGCCGCTACGACACCGCTAGCGAATTTCTGGGGCGCGCCAGCGAAGCCTACGGCGCCTATGGACGGCAGACCAGCCAGTGGTACGAGTGGTCGGTCCGGGTACTGAGCGCTCGCCTGGCTCTCCGCCGCGGCGAGTTCGACGTGGCCGTGGCGCAGTCGAACGAGATTCGGCAGGCGGGTGCTCCACCGCTGGACGCCCTCCAGGCGACGCTGATTGCCGCCGAAGCGCTGGCCATCGGCAACCGCCTCGACGAGGCACGCCAGCGCCTGGCCGCGGCTGCGGATGCGCTGGATCCGAAAGTGGCGCCGGCAGCGTGGGGAGAATTCCTGCGATTGCGCGGCACTATCCACGCCAAAGGCGGCAGCGCCGCCGACGCCTACCACGACTTCGCGCAAAGCGCGACGCTCCTCGACTTGCTGGGCGAACGCTACCAATCCGCACTCAGTCATCTCGCACTGGGGCGGTTAGTGGCGGAAACCGGCGCGCGCTCGGTTGCCGAACGTCACCTGAATCGCGCGCTGGCGATTTTCGACCAGCTCGGTGCCGAACGCGATCTCGCCGACACACGCGCCGCACAGGAGTTGCTCACTTCCGTCGGCAGCGGCGAGTACGTCATCTCGCCGGCTGACGCCGACGATGCGATCGTCCGGCGGATGGTCGACGCGGCGGCGCTCGTCGATCTGCTGGGACGCGAAACGGCCTCAGCGCTGCTCGAGGCTGCCGCGGCAGACTGCGCAGCGGTGGTCATCGAACTGGCCGGCGGTGATGTCCGCGTCGTCGCGGCCGCCGGCTCCGAGCCTGAGGCGGCGCGCGCGATGGCACGCTCGGCGTTGCACGGCAGCTCGTATGGACGCGGCGAGTTTGTCGTCGAAGCGCTCGGGCGCGACCCTGAAGGCCCACGTTTCAGCGTGGTGGCCTCGCCGCGTCCGATCGGTCATCCCGTGATGCGGCGCCTTCGCATGATCGCCGCAGTCGCGCGACAGGGATTCGCGTTATGCGCGGCACGCGATCGGGCCCCCGGTCCAGTCGGCCTGCCGGTCGATCGCTCGCTGGAACCGCTGCTTCCGGGATTCTTGTCGGCGAGCGCCGCCATGACCCGCGTGGTCGAACAGATTCAACGCCTGCAAGGCAACGATCTGACGGTGCTGATTACCGGCGAAAGCGGCACCGGCAAGGAACTGATCGCACGCGCGATCCATGTCGGCTCGCATCGCAGCGCAGCGATGTTTCTCCCGTACAACTGCACAACCACCGGACGCGATCTCGCCGACAGCCAGCTGTTCGGACACCGCCGCGGCGCATTCACCGGCGCGGTGTCGGATCAACCCGGGTTGGTGCGATCCGCCGCCGGCGGCACGCTGTTCCTCGACGAAATCGGCGACCTGCCGCTCGACGTGCAGCCGAAACTGCTGCGCTTTCTCGAGCAGCAGGAAATCATGCCGGTCGGCGAAACCAAGCCGCAGCGAGTGGACGTGCGGGTGCTGGCGGCAACCAACGCCGATCTCGAACAGCGGGTTGCCGAAGGAAAATTTCGCGAAGACCTCTACTACCGCTTGGCCGTGATTCGGATCCACGTCCCGCCGCTGCGCGATCGACGCGAAGAAATTCCGCACCTCAGTACCTACTTCCTGCGCGAGGCGTCTGAACGCCTGGCCAAGCCAGATACCCAACTCAGTTCGGGCACACTCGACGTGTTTTCGCAGTACTGGTGGCCTGGGAATGTTCGCCAGTTGAAGAATGAAATCCAGAGGGCGGTTGCGCTCAGCGCGCCCGGTGGGACGATAGAACCGTCGCATCTGTCGCCCGAAATCGGTACGACCCGCCTGCCCGGCACGACCATGGGCACTGGTCGGCCGCATCCGCGAACGTCTCCGAACCTGGCCGCGGCGATTGAGCAGATCGAGCGCGAGATGATTCAAGCGGCGCTCGATACGACCGCCGGTAACATCTCGGAGACTGCGCGCGTACTCGGGCTAACACGCCGAGGCCTCTATCTGAAGATGCGGCGGCTCGGTCTCGACACGCGCGCCGAAGTGGATACCCACTGACCGCCGTACTATGGATACTGAATACTCAGTTTCCACTACTACTGGATACTATGTATTCGCATTACGCAGGATCTTGAAGCGCCGTGCATTTTTGTAAGTCTTTACGTTTCAATGTTTTACAACGTAACACCGGTTGTCGGCTGCACAGAATAGCAACGGGCGCGGAGCTTGATACTAGCCCGTGCGTGCCACACCACAATAAGCGCCACAACGACCGCCAGACCGTCGCTCTTCCGGCCCGCTTGACCTGGAAGGACCAGCGAGGGACGACTCGATTTGCCGCCGTGGTCGCACGCAATATCAGCGAACAGGGCGTCTACGTCGAGTGCCATTCGCCGGTGTCGATTCCGCTCTATCGTCTCGTTCAGTTCCAATTGGAGCGAGAGGTCCGGGACGGCGGTATTCCAGCGGCGGTGCAGCAGGGTCGCGTGTTGTCGGCGGTTTATCGCGTGTCGCCGCCATCGCCGTCCAAGCTGCAAGGGCTTGCGCTGCGCTTGATGGTCGATCCGCGGCGTCTGGCTACCCCCGCTTGCGCCAGTAACGCGCAAGTCCTCGCCAGTTAAGGTCAAACCGTCCGGCCACTTCATAGGCCTGGGATTCGTCCGCACCGGCGCGCTGCCGCAGGGCCGCCCGTAGTTCGTCCGCAAACCATCGTTCGCGATCCGCATCGCTCCCCTCGCGCGCCAGCGATGTTTTTGCCAGCCGGCCAGCCCACTCGAGATTCTCCGCCAGCTCGGTCAGATGCGACCCCGGCGGAGACGACGGGCCAAAATGCGTGACGAACAGCGTGTCGGCGCGCCAATCGCCGATCCGTTTCAAACTGTCGGCCCACAATTCCAGATCGATATCGGGCGGCGGCGTCGGTGGCATCACAAAACCGCGATCGCGCAGCCGCACGCCCGCTACATCGCCGACCATCGCGACACCTGTATCCTCGACGAGAAAACTCAGGTGATGTGAGGCGTGACCGGGTGTGTCGATCACTTTCAGCGCCCGGCCACCGGCGCTGACCTGCTCGCCGCCGCGCAGGATTTTCATCGAATTGCGCGGCACTGGCAGGAATTCGCCCCACAGCCGATCCATGTCGGCACCGTAAAGGCGGGTCGCGCTGGCGATGAGCTTGTCCGGCTCCGCCATGTGCGGCGCGCCTCTTTCGTGCACGAGAACCTGCAACGCGGGATTAGCTTTCAGCAACGTGCCGCAACATCCGGCATGATCGAGATGGATGTGTGTCAAAACCAGGGTCCGCACATCGGTCAGCGCGATCCCTGCCGATTTCATGGACTCACGCAACACCGGCAGCGTGCTCGACGGACCTGGATCTACCAGGGCAACACCGCCCGGTCCATGGAGCACCGCCGTGGCAATCACCCGAGGAACGCCGAGAAAATTCAGATCGATGTAGGAGAGACCGGCCGCCAGCGGAATCATGCGTCTGATGATGTTACCGCGCGTCGGCTGCGCGCGACGGCGATTGCCGCGAGCACCACCACCGCCGTCAGGCCGATCAGGCCGGTACGGCCGATCCACTTCTCGAGCAACTCCCAGCTGTGGCCAAGGGTGTAGCCGGCGATGCCGATGACCGTGCACCAGACAATCGCACCGGCCGCGTTGTAGATCAGGAACTCGCGCCAACGCAGCCGGCTCGCTCCAGCCAGCACCGCGCCGAACACACGCAGTCCGGTGATGAACCGCGCGATGAAAACCGTTCGGGCGCCATGGCGATCGAAGAAGTGGTCGAATTGCCGCAGCCGCTTCGCGGTCAGGCCGATCCGGCCACCGAATCGTTCGATGAATTGCCGGCCGCCGCGGCGGCCGATCAGGAATCCGAGATTGTCGCCGAGCGTTGCGGCGGCGATCGCCACCAGAATGACGCGCACCAGCGACAACTCGCCGAAGTGGGCCAGCGCCGCACCGGCGAGCAACGCGGTCTCTCCTGGAATCGGCAAGCCGGTATTCTCGAGGAACACCCCGAGGAAAACGACGGCGTAGCCGTACTGCGAGAACAGATCATGGAGCCACTGCGGCAAAACGCGGCTACCGCGACACGGTCGCAGCCGGCCGATAACCCGGCCCGCGTAACGGCCGGCCCGAGCGCTCGGCGGTCATCACGCCGTCGGCCAGCACGCGGCGTCCGTTGACGAAGACCTGTTTCACGCCGACCGAATAATGGTTCGGATTCTCGAACGTGGCGATGTCGCGAATCGTCGCGGGATCGAAGACGGTAATGTCGGCCTTCATACCGGGACGCAGAATGCCGCGGTCGTTCAAGTGAACGCGGGCTGCCGCCTTCGAGGTCATCTTCCGAATCGCCTCTTCGAGCGGCAACAAATGCTCGTCGCGTACGTAATGGCCGAGGATCCGCGGAAACGAGCCCCATGCCCGCGGATGCGATTTCGATTCCGACAGCTTGCCATCCTCGGCTTTGGCGCCCGAGTCGGTGCCCACGCCGACCAGTGGATGCTTCAACGCGGTGCGCACATCGTCTTCCGTCATGATCGAAATGATCACGGACGACTCGCCCTTGTCGGCGACGACCAGATCCATCACCGCATCGCGCGGATCTTTGCCCGTCGCCTTGCCGATTTCGGTCAGCGTCATCCCTTCGTATTTGCGGAGTGCCGGATTCAACACGGTTGACACCATCACGCCGTCGCCGCCGCCCGAGCCGTACCACTGGTTTTCCCACGTCGCGGCGTTCGCGTCGTCCATGTCTTTGCGGATACGCTCGCGCTGAGCCGGATCGTTGAGCCGCGCCAGCATTTTTTCGAGGCCGCCTTCACGCACCCACAACGGCAGGCACGCATCGAGCCCGTTCGACGCGCGCGTGTACGGATACTGGTTCGCGCTGACGTCGAGACCTCGGCCCCGCGCTGCCTCGATCCGCCGCAAGACCTCGGGCATCTTGCCGAAATTCGCCTTGTAGGCGGTCTTCAAGTGCCACACTTCCGCGGGAATGTTCGCTCGTTCGGCGATGGCGAAGACCTCGTCGAGCGACTCGAAAATCTTGCCGCTTTCCGAGCGCTGATGGCTGAAGTAGACGCCACCGAAGCGGGCGGCGACTTTCGCGAGCTCGACGATTTCGTCGGTGCTGGCAAATCGATCCGGCACGTATTGCAGTGAAGTGGACAGGCCGAGTGCGCCCTGCTGCATCGCCTGCGCAACCAGCCGTTTCATCGTCTCGAGTTCGGCCGGCGTGGCCGGACGATCGTCCTTGCCGACGACGAAGTTGCGCACACCGCCGGCACCGACAAACGTGGCCACGTTAATCGCCGTTTTGGACCGCAGCTCGAGGCGGCGGAAATAGTCGGCGAGCGTCCGCCAGTCTTGCGTGATGCCGAAGTAGGTTGCGTTCGCAAGGCCGTCTTTCACCATGCGCTCGTTGAGCGGCGCAATCGACGACCCCTCGCCGGTCACTTCGGTGGTGACGCCCTGCAGCACTTTGCTGGCAGCCCGTCCATCGACCAGAACGTTGAATTCCGATTGTCCGAGCAAATCGATGAACCCCGGCGAGACGACGAGATTGGTGGCGTCAACCTTCAGGCGCGCGGCCGCTCCGGTGAGGGTGCCGATGGCCGCGATGCGATCGCCGCTGATCGCCACGTCGCCGCGGTACCACGGCGCTCCGGTTCCGTCGACAATCCGCCCGTTGGTGATGAGGACGTCGTAGCCAGCCGCATTGGGCGTCGCCGGTTGTGCTTCCGGCCGGCTTCCGAATGCCACAACCGCAGCAACGAGGCCGACCAGCACAAGCGAAAAAGAGGCGCGCATGGCCCAGATGCTAACAGAATCGTCGTTGACCACCGCTCGCCTGTTCACGATGAACGCGGAGCTCGCAAAGAACGCCGAGAATCCACGTGAAATTCACACTCCGCGATCTTGGCGGTCTCGGCGTTCCTCCTCGGTGCGGCGTGTATACTGCTCGAGGACCGGTTAGTTTGCGCCTATGCTCCTCAAGCAGTTCTATCTCAATTGTCTGGCCCACGCCTCGTATTTAATCGGCGACGAGCAGACCGGAACTGCCGCCGTCGTCGATCCGCAGCGCGATATCGATCACTACCTCGCGTTGGCGGCCGAACATGGGCTGACCATTCGTCACGTCTTCCTCACGCATCTCCACGCCGACTTCATCGCCGGCCACCTCGAGTTGCGCGACCGTGTGGGCGCGACGATCTATCTCGGCGCCAAAGCGACGGCCGAGTACGCGTTCACCCCGCTCGCCGACGGGCAGTCGGTTGCGTTCGGACGCGTCAGACTGCAAGCGATCGAGACGCCCGGCCACACTCCGGAATCCATTTCGATCGCCGTCTTCGACCTCGATCGCAGCGACACTGAACCGTACGCCGTCCTCACCGGCGACACGCTGTTTGTCGGCGATGTCGGCCGTCCGGATTTGCGCGTCGCGCTCGGCTGGTCCGCAACTGACCTTGGCAACATGCTGTACGATTCGCTGCGCAGCAAGCTGCTCCCCTTGCCCGATGCCAGCCTGGTCTATCCGGCCCATGGAGCTGGTTCGTTGTGCGGCAAGGCAATCAGCAAAGAAACGGTTTCAACAATCGGTGAGCAGCGGCGGTCTAACTACGCGCTTCAGCCGATGACTCGCCAGGCGTTCGTCGACCTGGTCACCGCCGATCAACCGGATGCGCCGCCCTACTTCACGTATGACGCGGTGCTGAACGCGAAGGAGCGTCGAACACTCGAGGAAGCGCTCGCCACCAGCGTCAACCCGATGAACGTCGATCAGATGCTGGCGATTCAGCAGGTCGGCGGCCAGATTCTCGACACCCGCGACCCGGCAGATTTCGCGGCCGCGCACTTGATCGGCAGCATCAACGTCGGGCTCGGCGGCCAGTACGCGACCTGGGCCGGCACGGTGATCGACCATGAGCACCCGATCGTGATCATCGCGGACCCGGGACGCGAGGCGGAAGCCGCGACACGGCTGGGCAGGATCGGCTTCGACCACGTCGTCGGCTATCTAGCCGGTGGTCTGCAGAGCCTCGCCTCGCGGCCAGAATTGACCACAACCACCGAGCGGATCAGCGCACCGCTGGCGATGGAGCGGCTGGCGACTGGTGCGCCACTGGCGATTGACGTCCGCGGTCCGGGCGAACGCGCCCAGAAATATGTCGAGGGCAGCCTCAGCGTGCCGCTCAATCACCTCGTCGAACGCGTGAAGGATCTGCCGAAAGACCGACCGCTGCTGGTTTATTGCGCCGGCGGATATCGTTCGTCGATCGCCGCGAGTATTCTGCAGAAGCATGGGTTCGCTCGCGTCAGTGAAATCGCGGGCGGCATCACTGCGTGGGAAACCTCCGGACTGCCGGTCCATCACTGAAACGGAGTAAACGGGAAAAGAAAGTTCGTGTTGAACCCGTGTCTCCGTCAACTCTGTTACTTGTTCGAACCGCAAACCAAAACTGTCAGCGGACGTCGGAAATTGCAATCCGAGCAGGGTCGTTATTACGATCTCGCACACCGCTGCATTGGCCTTTGGCGGCACGTCGCTTGCGCGCCAGCGTGAGATGGCCGATTCACGACGCACCTGGCCGATTGCGCTGCTTGGAGTTGTTTGCTTTATCGCCGGAACCTTGCAGGGCACCGACACGGTGCGTGCGGCGTGGGAGCCGATCGCCGCGTTTCTCAGCCTGCAGGGCGCGCCGGCGGCATCCTCCGCAAACGTTCTGTCGGAGCACGAGATTGATTTGCTCGACTCGATGGAGCCGCAGAGCCAGGCGGAACTCCTGCTCGAACGCTCGATTAATCATTTCCAGGGCGCCAACGAACAGATCATGGCGCGTGTGGAGCGGTGGCTCGGACACATCAAGATTGAAGGGCGCCTCAACGGCCTGTTCACCACCGCGCTCAATTCTGACGACCTTCGCGTGCGTGCCGCCGCCATCGAAGTGAATCTCGCCGGGCGAAAAGTGGCGAAGAGCGTCGCGTCGGTCGACCGCCTCGAACCGGCGGCCAGCGCCGGGGAGCAGGGACCGCGCGCCAATGCCTTATGGGATTTGGCGCTGGTCGGAAATCGCGGCGTCGAGCGCGACCGTGTCGAGCAATTGCTGCTCGGGGCCATTCACGATCCCAACGTCAACATTCGTTATTGGGCTGTCGAAGGACTTTCCTATCTGGCGACCGATAGCGTTGTCGAACCTCTGCTGGTGATTTTTCATGACGATCCCTCACCGATGATTCGCGAACGCGCGGCATGCGGTCTCGCGCAGTCAGGAATGTTAAGCGCCGCGCAACGGCGCGCTGCGATTCCGAAGTTGCTCGACTACGCGGACGATGGCGGACTCGATGCCGAGACACATAAGTGGGTCTTTCAGGCGTTACGTGACATTACCGGACAGACGCTGCCGCACGACGCCACAGCATGGCGAAATTGGTATCAATCCCGTCGATGATTCAGTAATCCACTGTATCCGCACCGGCGCTGCTCTGTGTTACAGTCCAGCTAGTCACAGCTCAACAGCTAAACGGAGTTCGGATCCATGGGTGAAGTTCCGCTCGCACGGATGTGGGTGATCCCAGACGGCACAACCTGCCTTCTGCTGAAAAATTCGCGTACAGCGAATTGGGAACTTCGGGTCGTACGTGGCGGTGAGATTCTGCGTCAGGAAGATTTCGGCAGTCCGATCGTCGCGATGGACCAGGCGAAGACGTGGAAGGTCGCGTTCAATCCAGTGGTCCAAGCCGCTTCCTGATCTCCAAACAAACGGCGACAAAAGAAGAAACCGCGGGGAACGCTGAGTGCGCAGAGAGACAATGAGACTCTGCGATCTTTGCGAACTCTGCGGTTTCTTCTTTTGCCCGACTTTCTACCGCAGGTGAATGAGGAGGGAGACGTGACGAAGGCTGCCGGGTGGCAACGAACCTCGACCGCGCTCTCGGTCGCCACGCTGGTGGCACTCGGCGCGCTGGCGATGGATTTACGCGCGCAGACGGCGGGAGGACGCTGGGTCGGCACGTGGTCCACGGCACCCGTGGGCCGGCCGTTGATGCCAGCGCCGCCCGGACCACCGGCGCCACCGCCATTCATGGCTAGCGCCTGCCCTCCGCCGCCGACAGCCACGGTCGCCACACCGCCCGCGGGACAGAACTTCGGGCCTCAGCCCTTCATACAATTCAGCAACCAGACGCTTCGTCAGATCATCAGGGTGACCGTCGGCGGATCTCGCGCGCGGGTCGTGTTGAACAACACATTTGGCGCCACTCCGATCACCATCGGCGCGGCGCATCTGGCATTGCGCGCCAGCGGCGATACGATTCAGTCCGGAACCGCTGGAACGCTGACGTTCAGCGGACGCCCCACGATCACTATTCCAGCGAATGCGATCGCCTATAGCGACGCGCTGCCACTCGCGATACCGCCATTGGCCGACCTGGCAATCGACGTTTATCTGCCAGGCGCAACAACGTCAACATCTCCGTTGACGATGCACGCCGCGGCCCTTCAGACCAGTTACATTTCAGAAACCGGCAATCACACCGGCGCAGCGAAATTCCCGACGGTGTCCACCACTCGAAGCTGGTTTCTCCTGTCGCGGGTCGAGGTTGATGCGCCGGACGCGCGAGGCGTGATCGTCGCGTTCGGCGACTCGATTACCGACGGTTCCGCGTCGACACCCGACGCCAACAACCGCTGGCCGGATGTACTGGCTCGACGGCTGCTTGCCGCGCCGACGTCGAATCGAACGAGCGTCCTCAACGCCGGCATCGGCGGCAACCGCCTGCTGAGCGAGGGCGCGTTCAACGCCGGCATCAATGCTCTGGCGCGATTCGAAGCGGACGTGCTGAGCCAGACCGGCGTGACCGACGTAATTGTGCTCGAAGGCATCAACGACATTGGCAACGCCAGGCAAAACCCAACCCCAACTGCCGAGGACCTGATCGCCAGCCACCGGCAGTTGATCGAGCGGGCCCACGCCAAAGGCGTCCGCATGATCGGCGCGACGCTGACGCCGTTTTGGGGCGCGGCGTACTACACCGAGGTTGGCGAGGCGAAACGGACCGCATTAAACAATTGGATCCGCTCGGGCAAGGCTTACGACGGTGTAGTCGATTTTGACAAGGCAACGCGCGATTCGAACGATCCGAAAAAGCTGCTGGCGGCGTACGATTCGTGCGACCACTTACACCCGAGCGATGCCGGGTACAAAGCGATGGGCGAGGCGATCGACTTGAGTGTTTTTCAGTCGGCCAAGAGCACGCGATGAACCACGGGCTTCATCTCGTCTGCTCCAGCAGGCTCTGGAGTGAAGCCTCCATCTGCCGGCGAGTCTCCCGCGCGTCGGAACGGTCAATGATGTTGGTCTCTTCGAAAGGATCTTTTTCGAGATCGTACAACTCGTCCATGCCCTCCAGTTCGCGGTAGTGAATATACTTGTGCCGCGCTGTTCGGACCGCCACGTAGCCCATGTTCCGAATGCGCGGAAACACGGTGTCGGTGAAGTACTCGATGAGAAACGAGCTGCGCCAGTTGCGCGCCTCTTTCTTGAGAACCGGCACGAGGGAGCGGCCCTGGATTCCTGCGCTCGGCTGGAGTCCCGCTACTTCGAGTAAGGTCGGGGCGATATCGATGCTGAGTGCCATCTCCGGTGGCGTCGAGCCTGCCGTTGCCAGCGGTGGATAGCGCACGACAAGCGGAATGCGGATCGCTTCTTCGTAGGCGAGGCGCCGCTCTTCGTTGAGTCCGTGCTCGCCGTAGAAATAGCCGTGGTCGCTGGTAAAGACGATCACCGTGTCGTTCAGCACGCCCTTGCGCTCCAGGATTCCCACGATCCGCCCCAGGCTATCGTCGACGCCCAGCAGCATCTCCAGGCGGCCTCTAATCTCTTCGTCAGATGTCGCGGTCTTCGGGCCGAGTGGAGGAAGCTCGTCAATCTGGCGAAGCAACGCAGGTTTACCAAGCGGCGGCTTGAACGCGCTGGCGCGTCGCGGCATCGTCCGACCGGCGTAGCGGCCGCGGTGGCGAGCTGCGGCAACGAAGCCGCCCGGCTGGCCAGGTATCGGCACCAGGCTGCCATCGTCACGCTGAATGACGTTGGGATGGATGGCCTTGTGCGCCAGGTAGACAAGGAACGGTTGATCCGAAGGACGGTCGATGAATCGTTCGACATAGTCGGTGAGCAGGTCGGTGGTGTAGCCCTTCGCGTGCACCCGTTCGCCGTCAACGTTGAGAGACGGGTCGACCGCCTCGCCCTGCCCCGGCATCGCGACCCAGTGCTCGAATCCCGGTCGAGGGCTGTCGTCGTTGCCCATGTGCCACTTGCCGAAGAAGCCGGTGCGGTAGCCTGCGCGCTGCAGTTCGAGGGGGAACACTCGCAGGTCATGGCTTGATCGAGCGGTGTTGTCGACGATGCCGTTGGTGTGTGGATACTGGCCGGTCAGAAAACTCGCGCGGCTGGGGGAGCAAAGCGGCGTCGTGGCGAAGGCGCTCGTGAAGCGCGCCCCTTCGCGCGCGAGCCGATCCATGTTCGGCGTGTCGATGAACGGATGGCCGGCCACCCGCATCTCATCCCATCGCATATCGTCGACGAGGACCATGACGATGTTCGGTCGCCGCCGTTGGGCGGCCGGTGGACCGCCGCCCTGGATCTCGTTTGGCGCTGCACATGCGGTTGTCAGAAGCGCGACGACGACAGCCAGAAACGGAGCCTTCAATCGATGCCTCCACTGCGGAGAGACTCCGGACGTATCTTGCCTTTCACCACATGGAGTTTGGAACGCCGAGAACGCCAAGGACGCGGATTTCTGGGTTGCGAGGGCAGAAATGACCGACAACCCCCAATCACGACCGGCGCCGTCATGCCATGAGCCCGGCATCCGCGTTCACATTGCCGCCGACCAGCGTGGGCTGCGTGAACGACCAGTGGGAGTGAACGATCTTCCAATTCATGCCGTGACGCTGATACACGGTCGTCGAGTTCCAGCGGTTGAGGAGACGTTCGGTACCGTTGGCGTCACGCAGGAAGTTGACCAGGTTGTAGGCCAGCACGGCGATGTCGTCGGCCACGACCACGCTTGGGTTCAGGATCTCGTAACGATCGACCTTGATCTTTCCAATCCAGGGACGGTAGTACGCCGTCATCGCGTCGTGGCCGTCAAGGCGCGCGGCGGTCACCGGGTCGAAATAGGTAACGTCTTCGGCATAGGTTTCCAGGAATCCGTCTGGATCGCCTGCGCCCCACCGATTCAAGGCTGTCCGCTCCAGCGTAAGAATCTGCTCCGCTGTTGCGTCACCTTTCGTCGTCAACGCTCGAACCTCCCGCGAGTTGGAAGTGATTGCCAAGGGCGGGGATCGAACCCACCCACACGACGCTTGCGGGACCCAGGATTTCAAGTCCTGTGCGTCTTCCCACTGGTCATCCAGCAGCCGAGATACAGGTCAGCGGGGGCGGCCGACTGTGTTCATCCGTGTTTGAAATCGAGAATCCGATGCGATGGTTATGAACGGCGGATATACCAGCGCCAATTCGACCGCGCGGTCCTGATACGCTCGTTCGAAGGCCGCAAGCGCTGGCTCCTTCTGACCGAGCGCGTCGTAGATCAACGCGATGCCGAAAGACGAGATGTACTCGTGCTGAGCCCGCGACTCGAGCTCTTGTAGGATACGACGGGCGTCGAGCGGCCGGCCAGCAGCGGCGTACGCATATCCCAAATATGCCTGAAACCTTGGATTGCCCCGAGACGAATTGACGGCGATTTCGAGCTCACCGATAGCCTCATCCAGGCGACCCATGGACACGAATGTCACGCCGAGCTCGAAATGCGCGCGCGCACTCGCCGAATCGATCTCGAGCGCGCGGTGGAATCCGTCAATTGCCCTGTCGTTCTCGCCCTTCGCCCGCAACGTCCCCGCCACGTCCATAAACGCGTTGAACGAGACCGGATCTGACTTGCGCGCCCGCGCCATCGCCTCGTCGAAGCGGCCGGCAATGATGAGAGCCCTAACCGGCGTCGCGTCTGTATCGGCAGTCTCCCTGTCGAGCTTGGCCATGCGCCCGTACTCTTTGCGGGCAGCTTCCCACTGCCAGTAGAAGTTTCGAAGGATCGCCGCAAGCGCCTTGTGTGCTGGAGCCAGCGTGTCGTCGAGTTGCAGCGCCTTGCGCGCCGCTGCCTCCGCCTTCGGAATTGTTTCGCGCGGAGCATGCGAGCCGATATAGATAAGCTGAAGCTGCGACCGAGCCATTGCCGCGTACGCAGCGGCAAAGTCCGGCTGCTCTGAAATCGCGTCCTCGAAATAGGCAACCGCGGTCTGGAATCCCTCGTCGGTTCCCCGTCCCTCGACGGCGAGACCTCTCAAGTACGAATCGTAGGCCCGCAGATTAATCGACGGCGGCACAACCGTGCCAGTCGGCGACGCCAGGGTCAACCGGCTGTTAATCGCGGCGACAATCCCGCGCGAAATCTGACGCTGCAGGGCGATCATGTCCCCCAGCGCACCCTCGTAGCTCCGGGCCCACACGTGTCGATCGGTCTTCGCGTGAATCAACTGCGCCGTGATCCGCAGATGGTCGCCGGTCCTGACAATGGCTCCTTGCAACACGGCGTCGACATCCAACTCCCGGCCAATGGCCGGCATCGCCTTGTCGGGATGCTTGTATTGCATTGCTGACGTTCGTGAAATGACGCGCAGGCCGCTGACTTGCGCAAGCTCTGTGGTCAGCGCATCGGTGACTCCATCCACGAAGTAATCCTGACCGGGATCGCCGGAGAGGTTTTCAAAAGGCAGAACGGCCAGCGATCGGATTTGCCCAGGCGCGATCCCGGCCGAGAATCGATCCGACCCTCTGCGCGTATAGACGAAAGCCGCGGCCGCGACCGTCAGAGCGACGGCGACCGCTCCCGCAATCCACCGTCGACCGAAGCGGGAGTTCGACAGCGCGACGACGCTCGCCACAGGTTTCTGTATCGGCGGGTCGATCGCGGGTTTCAGCGACGCGATGAACCGGTAGCCGCGACGGGGCAACGTCTCGACGAAGCGCGGATTGTCAGCTGAATCCTCTAACGCCTCGCGCAGCTTTCGAATTGCGCTGTTCAGCCCGAGGTCGAAATCGACGAACGTCTCGGACGTCCAGAGCTGCCGTCTTAGGTCGTCGCGCGTGACGACCTCACCGGGATGGCTGAGAAGGAGGTGCAGGATCTGAAAAGACTGATCCGGGAGCCGGATCTTCAAACCGTGCCTGCGGAGCTCGCGGGACTGCGTATCGAGCTCGAAGACGCCGAAGCGGAAGACTCGGGGGAGCGGAACGGGGCCTTCAATCTGCGGGGCTTCCATGTGCGACTCCCGGGCACAGTCGGAGAGAGCCGCAGTCTAGTTCGTTCGTGTGGGCAAGGCCAGTCAGATCCGACGCCGACGGCCTTTGTTGCACAGAGTTACCAGATCAGCTGGGAGTCACCGACAAGTCAGGCCCCGGCTAGCGACTTGGGGGAGTTGCGAGCGTATGACGTTTATCAAATGCACCGCCCATCGGTATTTGAAAGGACACGATGAGGACTCCGCGACTGGCGGCGATTGCCATGCTCCTGGCTACAGTGGGCGGAAGCTCTTCAAGGGTTCGCGCCTTGGCGCCCTCCAATCCCGCGGCCGAACAGATCGCGTTGATCCGCATCCAGCCTTGCGAAGGCTCTGTCGGCGCCACCGAAGACGGGGAGCCACCCCTTTGCTCGGACTTCATCCTGATGGACGCCGACGGAACCCACGTCATCCCGCTGCCCGCCGGCGATAACCCGGCGTGGTCGCCGGACGGCACCCGGCTGCTCGTGGTGCGCTCGAACAGTTGTTTCAACTGCTCCACCGCAACAGGCGACATCTTCGTCACTGCCGTCACCAGTGACACGAGTGTCAACCTGACCAACCATCCCGCAGACGACCTTACGCCCGCATGGTCGCCAGATGGCTCCAGGATCGCGTTCGCGAGCGATCGCGACGGGCCGCTCGATCTCTACATCATGAACGCCGACGGATCCAACGTGGTGCGAGTTGGCACCGGCGTCGGGATGGCGTGGAAGCCCACCTGGTCGCCGGACAGCACTCGCCTCGCTTTCACGTGCATCGTGGATCCGGTGCCGTCCCCCTGGTGGTCAGCGACGGGCGATTTCGACATCTGTGTCATTGACACCAATGGATCGCGCTTCGCGCGACTCACGAGCGAGCCCGGACACGACTACAGCCCGGCCTGGTCGCCGGACGGCGCGAGGATTCTGTTTGCGACCGAGCGCTTCGGCGGATTCATCTCGACGATCTGGGGCGACTTGCCGGTCTCGGAACTCGCCGTGATGAACACGGATGGCAGCGGCGTCACCCGATTGAACCCCGGAACCTACGCGTACGATCCCAGCTGGTCCTCCGACGGGGCGCGCATCGCGTACGTCACTCTGGATCCGAATACGGACCGGGGTTGGAGTCCCTGGAATATCGTCTCGATCATCAATGCCGACGGAACGGGTCTCACCGGGCTGGCGTTGGGCCGCAGCCCCACGTGGAGGCCGTGGGTGGGAGGCGTCAACGACCGGCCGGTTGCCTCGTTCACGGTCGAGTGCGTCGAAGGTGTATGCGCGTTCGACGCCTTGTCATCATCTGATTCCGACGGGACCATCACACAGTACGGGTGGCAGTTCGGCGATGGGGCCGTGGGCTCAGGCGCCACGCTCAGTCACACGTTCGCCGTTGGTCGCGCTTACCGCGTCCAGCTGGTCGTCATGGACGACCGTGGTGGGCTAGGCGCATCAAGCCAAGCCATCGACCTCAATCAGCGGCCGGTGGTTTCGTTAAGCGCGACATGCAGCGGACTCACGTGCGCGTTCGACGGGTCCGCGTCCTTCGATCCCGACGGGACGATCGCATTTTTTATCTGGCGCTTCGGCGACGGCCGCGACGGCACGGGGCCTGCCACGATGGCTCACACGTACCTCGCCGCCGGCACGTACATCGTCACGCTAACTGCGACGGATAACTGGTATGGCACCGGTGCGCAAAGCCAGACCGTCACCGTGATCAATGTCAATGCTCCGCCGATCGCCTCCTTCACGTCGTCCTGCAGTGGACTCACCTGCAGCTTCAACGCCTCAGGGTCGTCTGATCCTGACGGGACGATCGCGAGCTATGCCTGGAACCTCGGGGACGGGGCGACCGGATCGAGTACGACGGTGAGCCACACATACGCGGCAGGTGGCACCTACACGGCGAGCCTGACCGTCACGGACAACGCCGCCGCGACGAACACACAAGCCCAGAGCGTAACCGTCGCTCCACCGGACATGCACGTGGGTGATCTCAATCGCGCAAGCACGGTCCAGCAGAACACGTGGACCGCGGCCGTCACGATCACTACACACGACAGCGGCCACGGCCCCGTTGCCAATGCCGGGGTGAGCGGCACCTGGAACGACGGTAGCACTGCCGCGTGCATCACTGACGCGCGCGGTCAGTGTGCCGTGGTCAAGTCAGGAATTCTGAAGAAGACGACAAGCGTGACGTTTACCGTCACGAACCTGATGTGCGCGACGTTTGTGTACAAGCCTACGGCCAATCACGACGCGAACGGCGACAGCAACGGGATAACCGTCAGCGTCACGAAACCATAGGCCCCGCAGAGAAGGTTGGCCATGTCGCACCTTTCAAACTGCACCGGCGGAGTGACGCTCGATTCAGGGCCGGTCCCGCGCGCGACGTGGCGGGCGACGCGCTTTCGCTGACGTGAACGGCCGTAAAAGGAGAGAGCCATGAAACAGATTGTTGCGGTTGCCGTCCTCAGTCTCGCCGCATGCGTGCTGACCACCCGCGTGGTCCGTGCGGAAGGCCCAGGGGCGTGTCCGACAGATTCAGTTCCATCCGGCACTGTCTGCGTCGACAAGTACGAGGCCAGTGTCTGGGAGACCACGAACGCGAAACTCATTGCGAAGATCCGTGCGGGCACTGCAACACTGATCGACCTGATCAGCGCGGGCGCACAGCAACGCGGCGTGCTCGGTGATGACTACGGGCCCGAGTGCCCTGCGACCGGGAATGGCTGCACGAATGTGTACGCCGTATCCATTCCGGGCGTTGTGCCGTCGAGATTCCTCACGTGGTTCCAGGCAGTGGCGGCGGCGAGAAACTCGGGCAAGCGGTTGGCCGCCAGCGCCGAGTGGCAGGCGGCAGCGCTCGGGACGCCTGATCCAGGTACGGACGATGGCTCGACGAATTGCAACGTGCAGAATCCGCTGGTGCCTGTCACAACGGGCTCGCGCAGTGGATGCGTCTCCGACGTGAGCGCCTTCGACATGGTCGGAAACCTTTGGGAATGGGTTGCGGACTGGGTACCCCTCGCGACGGACTGCGTGCCTTCCGTGTTTCCTTCGACGTCCGATTTCAACTGCACCGCCGGGGCGGACACGACTGCCGGTCCCGGAGCGTTGCTTCGGGGCGGCGCGGGGGATGGGCCGTTGGCCGGCGTCTTCGCGACGATTGAGCGGTTGCCCACAGACGCGCAGGCATACACAGGATTCCGCGCGGTCCGATAGCCCGCGCAAAGCGTTCAGTCATGTCTCGGATCACTGGTTTCGCAAGGGGGTCAGTCTGGATGCCGCAAACTGGTAACGAGCGGCTGACATCGACTGCAGGAATCGTGTCCCTTGGCATCGGCGTCATCGCCCCTTCACGGTCCCTGCTCGGCGTCACCCCCCAATCCCCCTGCGACAGAAGTCACGTCGGGATTTTTCTTACGACGATCGATGTATTCGTCGCAAATTTCCTGTGACGCACCAACTATTCGTCGACAGGCCCGTATAGTTGCTGCAACCGACTCGCACGGAGTACTCCCCCCACCTAGCGAGCGGGTCAGAAAAGGAGCCAACATGCGCAAAGTTCGAAGGACGCCCGTCCTCGCGACGGCGGCAGTGGCCATGGTGCTTTCGTGGGCAGTCATCGGTTCAGGCCAAGTCGGCGGTCCGCCCGGATCGCCGGTCGACGACACGCGAAACGAACCCAGCGAGGCGGCAGCGACTCCAGAGGAGGTCGCCAGCGCCCAGGCTGGAATGGAGAACTGGATCAAGAACAAGTTCGGGGTGTCGGACGTCAGCTCGCACATCAAAGCGAAGGAGCTAGTCAAGGACAAGGCCGCCGGTGAATTTCACGGCAAAGTCGATCAGTTCTCGCGGGGGATCAAGGTGCGCGGCGGACATCTGGACGCCACGATCAACAACGGCGTGGTCGACGACACGCGGTCGCATGGCGACTACCTCGACGATGCCGATTCGGTTGATATCAACCCTAAGCTCAGCAAGAACGCAGCGATCTCGATCGCCAAGAAACTGTTGAAGAACGAAATCGACAAGGCTGGCGGAGCCCCAAGGCAATCGAAGGACAAGGGCGACAAGAACCTGCTGGTATCTGACGTCGGCAACGTCGACAGCGCAACCCTTGAAATCCACCCCGGAGGCGGCAAGGGTCAACGGAAGCTGACGCATCACGTGTCGGTGACGGGGGACAGTCTATCCGGACCGATCGCGCTCGAAGCCTGGGTCGACCAGGACGGCAACATCGTCGAGGCGTACAACAACACCCAGGCCGGCGTGTACAACGGATTCGGGAACACGTTCTACCAGGGTTATCAAGGGCTCGGGTGGGGTGTGAACTACTTCCTCGTGGACTATTGGCCGGCTGCGTTCGCGTGGGTGATGAACGACAACAATCTCCGGATCGGCACCTACGATATGTACGGAAGCACGTCGGCCACGTACCAAGCCTCGGTCAGCGGGTGCTGCGGTCCGTACTTCGGTAACGGCTTGCTGAGCGACCGGAATTCCACCAACGGCGACGCGTATATGTCGACCGTGGAGACCTTCAGCTTCATGTACTGGGTGCTCGGCCGGAATTTCGTCAACGGTAGCGGCGGGCCGCGCGTGTACTCCTCAATCGACGGACTCGGTCCGCTGATCAGCGCACGCAACCACTACGGGGTGAATTACAACAACGCCTTCTGGGATGGCCAGAAGATCAATCTGGGCGACGGCGACGGTAGCACCTTCCGGTCGCTGACAACGCTCGACATCATCGGCCACGAGTGGCATCACGGCGTCACGCAGTACACCGCCGGTTTGAACTACTCGTACGAGTCCGGTGCGCTGAACGAAGCGTTCTCCGACATCTTCGGCTCGATGACCGAGCGCTATTGGTTCGGCGAATCGTCGAACACGTGGAAGATCGGCGAGGGCTCGTACACGCCGTACACGTCGGGCGATGCGCTCCGGTACATGAACGCGCCGTGGCTGGGTGGACAACCGTGGAACTATCCGGGCCGCTACACCGGGTCGGGCGATAACGGTGGCGTTCACACGAACTCCGGAATCGCCAACTTCGCGTTCTACTTGCTGGCCAAGGGCGGGTGCGGCTACAACTGCGTCAGCGGCATTGGCGCAGATGCGGCCACGCAAATCTTCTACCGGGCACTGCGGTATTACATGATTCCGACCGACGGCTTCTACTGGGCGCGATATTGCACGCTCTGGGCGGCCGGCGATCTGTATGGGTACGGCAGCAACGCGTACTACCAGGTGTGGAACGCGTGGAATGCGGTGGGCGCGCCGCAATAGGCCGAAGAGGCGCGGGTGGCGCAGGGCTGAAGCCCTGCGCCCCTTCGCTTCCGTTACCCTTTAGTCGTCGCGAACACGCGCTGGGCCCAGTCGAGTAACTCTGCCTGCTGCGCCTCAGTCGGCTGGCCACGACCCGTTCCGTTCATCTTCAGCTTCAGCGTCATTCCGTCTGCCACGCCGCCGTCAGTCGATGTGATCGACACGGCGCCGTACGCTTGACGCCACGCATTGAGCCGCGCCAGATCGTCGCTCGAGAGCTTGCGGGTCTGCGACGCACTAACCTTGCAGGACGCTGCCGTCGCGTCGCCGGTCGCGGAGATCTGCAGCGTGTCGCAAAACCCCGCGAATCCTCCATCACGCGACCACGTGAACACAGCTGCAGCATTCTGTTCCGGCGATGCCGGCGCCGAAGTGCAGCCAATCATACACATCCACGTGACGCACCACGCCAAGCTGCGGAAAGCGACCATTACGCGTCCTCCCTTTCGCTGAGCGCGCCTATCTGCCCCACTTGACGTCCATATTCCGTTAGACGTCGCGCGACGCCGGTCGGCCGACGCATCACCTCAACGCGGTCCGGGCTCTCAGTTCATTCGCGGAAAACGCTGAAGGATTCGATACCCTGACCTGACGTCACGCTAACATACCAGTCAGTTACTGTCAGTGCCTTTTCGACCGTGCTGAGGCGACCTCGTCAGAACCGCGAAACGTGCGTTTTGTGGCCGTCTTTATTGGCTATTTTCAGTGCCGAGGGCGGGAATCGAACCCACACGCCGCTTGCGCGACCGAGAGTTTCAATGCAGCCTCCGCCGTTTCACTTTACAGTATAAAGTGCATTGTATATGATGTTTCCTGGAGGTCGTGGTGCACCGTTTCATGCTTCTGCTCGGGCTCGGCGCCGCTCTGCTCGCGGCGGGCGCCTGCGCTCAGCGTCCCGAAACTCCGCTGACCGAGGCCGCCGCCCGCAACGACGTCGATGCCGTTCGCCGACTTCTCGGCGACGGCCATAAAGCCGATGAGGGTGGCGACTCGTGGACGGCGTTGATCTGGGCCACGCGGTCCGGATCGATCGAAGCGATCAACGTCCTTCTCGATTCCGGCGCCGACGTGAACCTGCCGGGATCCACGGGAGACAACTGGGACGCGACGCCGCTGCAACACGCGATTCTCCAGCGGCAGCCTGCCGCCGTCCGGATTCTCCTTGATCGCGGCGCCGACCTGAACCGGGGCGCCGGCCCGGGAAGCCTGGCGCCGCTGCTCCTGGCGGCCGACGACACGGATCCCGCCATCCTCAAATTACTGCTCGCCCACGGAGCAGACCCGACCGTCGAGGACGAAAACGGAGCCACGCCGTTGTCTCGTGCGGTCTCCGCCGGCACACTCCACGGACCCGACCGTCCAATGTTTGGCGGCTGCCGCGTCGAAACGGTGCGCGCGCTCATCGCGCACGATCCGGGGCTTCGTTCGAAGCGCAACTCCGCCTGGAACGACGCGATCTGGTGGGCTCGCTTCCAGAGATGTAAGGACGTGCTGAGACTGATTGGCGAGTAGCCGACTGGGAATCAGTCGGCTCCCTAAGAAAATGGTGCCGAGGGCGGGAATCGAACCCACACGCCCCTTGCGGGACCCAGGATTTTAAGTCCTGTGCGTCTGCCAGTTCCGCCACCCCGGCATATGGTTCAGGTGCGTGGAACTTACGATTCTACCGTGACCGGCTGATCTTCCGAAGTTGAAAGAACTCACTCCTCGGTTGTTTTCACGTTCGAACCATGGCGTTCTGTGGCTCGGCCCTCAGGTCCCTACAAGCATAGGATGTTGAGGCGATAGTAGAGCGGTGCCGAAAACTCGCCCCGCTTTACGAGGGGATACACCGGCGTTGAAGCAAGCGAAATGACTCGGAGATCCTGGGTCGGACTGCTCAAGTGGTTAAGAAGACACCGCTGTTGCACAGCGTTCAGTGAATCGACTCGTTGAATAACGAGCGTGCCGGTGCTTGGTAGCGGTGGCTCACGCAAAACGGACGGCTCCCACGTCAGCAACGGCTGTCGCAGAAGCGGAAGCAACGAAGCGACGGCCGCATTGATCGTCATCGGGGACCCGACAATGAGCGCGTTGGCCCGCGTGTCGTGAAGGATGCGCCAATCGTCGGCGGCGAACGGCAAATCGAGCGTGGCGAGACGTTCAGATATCAATTCAGCGGTTGTAGCAAAGGCAGACGGTTGGACGCGGATTTCACCTGAGAAGTGTTGGATGTGCATACATTTCTCCGACGAACGTCGGCTGATTCAGCAACCTTGATGCCACTAACAATGGAGGGGGACAGCAGAACCTGCGGGCTATCATCTGGTTTCGATGGAAGCCGAAATTCTGGATGCCCGTCTCGTGCGGATGAAAACGCTGGTTGCGGCGCTTGAAGCCGATTGCTCAATAAGCGCCGAGCCGCGGGAAATGTTTTTGAAAACTGGAGATGGAAGCTGTTCGACTCGCGCCAACATCCGACCCCTGAGCCGAACGAACGCAACGTAGCTTCCCGGTGGTTCGGGATGCCGCGGAAACGCGATTGAAGCCCGAGTGATCGTCGCGTCCATCGAGAGCCCAGTAATTCAACAGTACGCGCGTTCGTGCCCCCCTCGCATCGGCCGGAAGATCCCTCCCATCGGGAGCGAGCCTGCGCCGCTCGAGGATCCGTGTAGAGGATCGGCCGCGGCAAGCTACCGGCGCGCGCCCCGTCCCCTTGCCCCTCCACCGCTTTACTTGACGGCCATGTATGCAGCCGTTACCTCGTCCTTGTGAGCCGCAAAGGCGGCGAGGACTTCTTCCTTCTCATGACGAGGCACTTTGACGAAGTCAAGGGTGCGCCCAAGTTCGGCCGCGACCTCGTCGAATTCGTCTGGCGAGATCCTGAGGTCACGATGCGCTTCCTCAAGACCCACCGCAGTCTTTCCCGGCCTTGTGGGCGTGTATTGGAACGGCCCGCCCGCGACCGCGCAAACCCACAGGGTTCGCATGAACTTGAGGCCCGGCAACCTGTCTAACTTCTTTGTGTGCCACTCCCTGAGAGCCGGGTTCTTCGAAGTGATCCCTACAATCGGGTTCTTCACCACTGCGTCGCTAAAGTGGTCAACCACGGCCGCGATGGCGAAGACGCCGCCAAGCCGTTCGTACAGACTCTTCTCTGTCATGTTCACCAACCTTCCAAAATTACTGCGAAGTGTCTCGTGCTACTCGCTGGTGACGCCGGATGAAAGCTTCGTGCGCCGTGCAACGTGATGACCGTTACCGTTGCTCGGGGTTGCCTTCGTCGGTCGGAGATAGGTGCCTTGCCGAAGCAACATGGCTTTGAGACCATCAAGCTCCGCCTGTATGTCGGCTGTGCGCCGAAACTGCACGGCGATCTCACGCTGTTGGCGCTGAAGCTCGTCGCGTTGCTGTTCGATGAAACGCCGCTGTTCTTGAAGTTCCGCACGGATCGTGATGTTGCCAGCCATCTCGCGCTCCTTACTTCGGAACGCCAAGGATAGAATGGCTGAGGTGAGCGATATTGCGTTTTGCACACGCGGTTCAGAACCGAGACTCTCACTCAAAGGGGCCACACGCCATTAGCCGCCGATCATTGTCAGCGCCTTCCTGGCATCGCTCGCGCCTGGGAAATCGGGGGCCTGGAGGGCGCGCTTGAGGGCTTGCCGCGCCTGCGGCCAATCACCGGTCTGAACGTACGCCATACCGAGATGGTACTGATGGAGCGGGTTATTGGCATCGCGCTTAACGCTTTCTTCGAGTGAAGCGACCGCCTGTCCCAACAGCTTTTTCTTGTAATACACCCAACCCAGCGTGTCGTTGATGCGCGGATCGGCGGTGAGACTTCGCTTCGCCCGCTGCGCCAGGTCCAACGCCGCATCGAGATTCTTGTCCTGCTCTGCGTACAGCCAGGCGAGGTTGTTGGCGGCGACGACCGCGTTGGGGTCGATCTCCAGGACTCGCAGATATCGCTTCTCGGCGTCCTGACGCTTGTGTTGCGCCTCGAGAATCATGGCAACGATCGTGTGGGCGGCGACCGATGTCGGCTCTTTTGCCAAGACCTTTTCGTATTCGAGACGCGCGCTTTCAAGACGACGATCGGTTATGTAGATCTGTCCGAGCATTCCGTACGCTGAAAGATTCGTCGAGTCCTGCGCGATAACCTTTTGCAGCATCTGTTCCGCGGTGGGGTGGTCGCCGGAAGTGGCATAGGTGCGGGCGGCGAGGAAGAGCAACCCCGTGTCGTCGGGGGCTGTTGCCAATCGACTGTCGATGAGTCGACGGGCCTCCCCGAGTTGGTTCGTCTGCGCATACACATCGACCAACTCCGACAGGGCGTCGCGGTTGTCACGATCGAGTTGCAAGGCCTGCTCGAGCTCGCGCCTCGCGGCAGGGAGATCCTGCTTGGTCAGGTACATCGAGCCGACGAGTGCGTGGACCGCTGCCGATCGCGAATGAGTCTTCAACAGCGTTCGTATCTCCTGCTCGGCTCTCCCCACTTCGCCCGATCTGAGAAGCCCGCGCGCCAGCAGGATGCGCAGCTCCGGATTTTCAGGATCGGTCTTCAGGGCCTCGGCTGCCGCACGACTCGAATTCGCCGGGTCGTCGACGACGAGATACAGTTTGGCCAATTCGCGTTGGGCGACTGCCACGCGCGGGTTGATCTGCAGCACTTCATTGAAGGCTTTGATCGCCGGGCTCGGCTGGTTGATGTCAGCGTAGAGCCGGCCCAGCAAGTAGCGGGCCCGCACGTTGTGTGGATCTGCCTCGGCCGCCGCGCGTGCCTGCGCGATGGCGTCGGCCATTTGGTTGCGGGCGGCGAGCGTCTGGGCCCTCGCCAGCAGGGCCGACGCGTTGTGAGGCTCGTCGAGCAGCACCTCGTCGATCGAGTCGTCTGCATCTTTGATGCGCCCTTGCGTCCGTCGAAGCGTCGCAAATCTCAGCTTGACCTGCGTTCGGATCGAATCATCGCCCACCAGCGATCGGAGGACTTGCTCCGTTTCTCCGAGTCGGCCCTGGGCCAGGTAGTAATCCGCGAGTGCCAACCCGAAGCGCCTCTGCGTACGCGCCAGAGTCTTGAGATATGGCTCGGCCTCAGCGACGCGGCCGGTGGCGATGAGTAACACCGCCACAATCCGGTTTACGAGCGCGCTCTGCGGATCGAGGCCGAGTGCCGTCTTGAACGCGGTTTCCGCCTCGCGGAGCTGCCGCCTGCTCCAGAAATAGTATCCGAGCGCGATATGCGCCCGCGTAGATCTGGGATCGAGGGCGACGGCCTTTCGAAACGCCTGCTCGGCTTGCTTGAACTGCCCTCTCGAAAGCTCGAAGCCGCCAAGGGCTGAATAGGCACGAGACTCACTCGGATCAATCTTGATGGCGTCCTC
>Ga0207659_10000116_pt1 | contig 46654 bp, 41 predicted proteins | sample KBSM43metaG_FD_184330 | JGI IMG/M metagenome (GOLD analysis project Ga0207659, IMG submission 184330) | Miscanthus rhizosphere microbial communities from Kellogg Biological Station, Michigan, USA - KBS M4-3 metaG (SPAdes) (version 2) | ecosystem: Host-associated > Plants > Roots > Rhizosphere >...
GCCGAGCTCGGTCGTGCAGACGGGAGTGAAGTCCTTCGGATGTGAGAAGAGGACGGCCCACGAGTCGCCGATCCAGTCGTGGAACTTGATCTTGCCCTCTGTCGTGTCCGCCTCGAAATCAGGCGCCACGTCGCCGATGCGAAGACTCATGTTCGAAACCTCCTGTTGTGATCCAGGGGAGGGTACTCCAACCGCATGACGGAGCAAAGGACCGCGGGCGGTGCATGTAGAATCCTCGGGATGCTGCTTCGCGACCGGACGGTGCTCGTGACGGGCGGAGCCTCGGGCCTGGGCTGGGCCACGGCGAACCTGGTTGCCGCCGCCGGCGGCAATGCCGTCATCGTCGACCTCGACGCGGACGCGGGCCGGGCCAAGGCGGCAGCGCTCGGCGCCAAGGCGCGCTTCGTCCAGGCTGACGTGTCGTCCGAGCCCGACGCCAAGCGCGCCATCCACGAAGCCACCGTGGCCTTCGGCCGGATCGACGGCCTCGTGAACGCGGCCGGCATCGTCGCGGCCGAACGCGTGCTTGGCAAGGAAGGCGTGCAGCCGCTGGCGCACTTCGCGCGGGTCGTCACCGTCAACTTGATCGGCACCTTCAACATGATCCGGCTCGCGGCCGAGACGATGGCCGAGAACACACCTGGCGAGGACGGCGAGCGCGGCGTGATCGTCAACACCGCCTCGGTGGCCGCATTCGACGGCCAGATCGGCCAGGCCGCCTACTCGGCGTCGAAGGGCGGCATCGTCGGCATGACGCTGCCGCTTGCGCGGGAGTTCGCGCGTGTGGGCATCCGCGTGATGACGATTGCGCCCGGGACCTTCGACACCCCGCTCCTGGCGGCGCTGCCCGAGGCGGCGCGGCAGTCGCTGGCGCAGCAGGTACCCTTTCCCTCGCGGCTGGGCAAGCCGGGGGAATACGCGGCGCTCGTGCGGCACATCTTCGAGAACCACATGCTCAACGGCGAGGTCATCCGCCTCGACGGCGCAATCCGAATGGCGCCCAAGTGATTCTCGCGGCTCTCTCGGGCGCACTCGCCGGCATCTTCCACGTCCTCTCGGGGCCCGATCACCTGGCGGCCGTGGCGCCGCTCGCCGCGTCGGACCGTGGGCGCGGCTGGCGCGCGGGATGGACGTGGGGAATCGGCCACGCCTCCGGAGTAGTGACCGTTGCGATGCTTGCGGTGTTGCTGCGAGACGCGCTGCCGCCTGTCGGCGAGATCTCGGCCTGGGGCGAGCGGCTCGTCGGCAGCGCGCTCATCGCGCTGGGCTTCTGGAGTCTCTCGCACGCGGCGCGGCTGCGTCGCACGCCGCACACCCATGGCAGCGCTCAGCATGCCCACGCGCACGTGCAGCGCGGGCCGAGGTGGATGCGGCGCCTGGGGCACGGCCACGCGTCCTTTGCCGTCGGCTTGCTGCACGGCGTGGCTGGCACCTCGCACTTTTTCGGAGTCCTGCCGGCACTGGCGCTGCCCACGCCGGCGGCGTCGTTCGGCTACATCGCGGCGTTCGGTCTCGGCACGGTTGCCGCGATGACCGCGTTTGCGGGTGCCGTCGGCCGCGTCGGCACCACCGGCGCGCGCGTCCCGCATCACGGACTGATGGCCGGCACCGGCGTGGCGGCGATTCTCGTCGGATGCGTCTGGATCGCTGGAACGGGATTCTGAGGGGAGGGCAGGTCTGAAGACCTGCCCCTACTTGCCAGGCAGGAACTTCGCGCGCAGCGCCGCGCGATCGACATCGGCGCCCCGCAGGTACACCGTGTCGATCCGCCGGCTGTTGGTGATGCGCTCCAGCGGGTTGGCCGTCAGCACGACGAAGCTGGCCTCCTTGCCGGCGGCAACGGTTCCCATCCGGGCGAGGCCGAGCACGCGCGCGTTGATCGAGGTGGCCGCCTGCAGCGCCTCGGCCGGCGTGAAGCCCGCGCAGCGGACGTAGTACTCCATCTGCTGATGCACGCCGAGCCCCTCGCCCGTCCCGTCGGTCCCGAGCCCGATGATCATGCCGGCCTCGTGAATCCGCTTCAGATTGCGGCAGTGAAGATCGAAGAGCGCGTTGGCCGGGTTGCCGGCCGCCGTCCGCTGAGCCAGCTGCTTCCGAAGACCGGCGATGGTCGGCGCGGGCAGCGTTTCGGCCAGGGCGGCAATCTCCTCCTCGGTTTCGCCAGGATTGGGAAAGTTGGGACCGGTCCACACTCTCGGGTGCGCCTTGACGAGCGCGATGTACTCCTCGTCCACGTCGCGATCGCGGACGGTATGCACGAAGCCGTCCACGCCTGCTCGCAGGAGATCCTTGGCATCGGCGAGAGCGGACGTGCGGCTCAAGTGAGCCAGCGTCTCCATGCCGTTCTTGTGTGCCTCGTCGAGGATCGCGCGGTAGACGTCGGGCTTGAGCTTCGGCACGGTCGCATCGCGGTCGTCCACCCAGATCTTCACGAAGTGGACGTTGCGCGCCCGAAGCTCGCGCACGTGCTGCCGCCCTTCCTCGGGAGTGGCCGCGCCGTACGGAATGCCGAGACGCGCCTCGCCGGGCGGCCCGGCCATGGGCGTGGCCGCGATCCCTTTGCCCACGGTCAGGAACGTCGCGGCATTCGGCGTGACGCTGTCGCGCAACGCGAAGGCCACGTCCTGATTGGCCTCGAGACCCATGCTCATCGCCGCGGCGGTGCCGTAGTAGACGTAGCGCTGCAGCTGATCGATCAGGTTGTCGCGGGTGTAGTTTGCCTTGGTGTTGCTGCCGTCCTTCTCGTTGACCAGCCCGATGTGATTGTGGCCATCGATGAGTGCCGGAATGACGGTCTTGCCGGTGAGGTCGACGCGCGTCGCGCCGGCCGGCGGCTGCCGCTCACCCTTGCGGCCGACCCAGGCGAAGACGTCGCCCTCGACCAGGAACGCCGAGCTCTCGATGGGGGCCGTCCCGTCGCCCACGATGAGCCGCGCGCCCTCGAACCACAGCGGCGGGCGCCGCGTTTGCGACGACAGCAGCGCCGGCACACTGGCGAGGCAGGCGATCAGGAATGAAACCAGCAGTCTCCGCGATGACATCGGGGGAGATTACCACCGGCTTTGGCCGGAGGCGGGTCTGAAGACCCCGGGCCACGTACCACAAGGCCTGAAGCCCGGAGCCAGAAGCCCGAAGCCGGAAGCCGCAGACAAAGCTCAGCGAAGCTGGGCTTTGGCTGCTTGAAACTGCGCCATCGCCTCGCGCACCTGGGTCATGCGGTCGCCGGTGTAGGAGGGCAAGACCGCGCCGCGGGCGAGCTGCACGGCAGACGTCATCAGGCCATGCGCGCCCTGGGCGCTGCGCGGGACATCGGTGGAGCGCAGCGCGTCTTCGAGCTCGGTGAAGGTGCCGGCAATCGCCGCCAGCACTTCGGGCGTCGGCGTGGAGACGGCCGAGCGCAGGAACGGCTGAATCTCTTCGAAGCGCGCGAAGATCGGACCGATCCCCTGGCGGTAGCGCGCGAGGTCGCCTGGCGACGCCGGGGCCGCGCTTCGGGGGCCCACACCCGCCTGCGGAGCCGACGGCGCCGGCGCCGCGCTCGGGGCAACGCCGGCTACGGCACTTCGGGCAGGCGCGGCCCGATCAGCCGCTGGTGGCGCCGACGGTGCTGCCGCGGCAGGTGGCACGGCGCGCGGGACCGGCCGCTCGTCGAGGTCGAGTTGCGCCCGCGACACGTCCACGTAGACGCGGGTGCCCTGGAGCCGCACCGTGGCCACGGCGTTCTCGGCGACGGTGACGCGCGCGTCGAGCCCGCTCATGCCCTGCGGGTCGGCGGCCACGCTCACGTGCCGTACAAGCTGCACGTCGGCCGCGGCGTTCCACTCCTGCGGCTGGATGGGCGTCCCGAACGCGCTCGTCGCCACGGCAAAGGTCGTCGCATCGATGCGCTGGCCGCTCACCTGCTGCGGCTCGGCATCGAGCTCGAAAGTCACCGCCAGCCGTCCCGGCGCGGCCACGAGTACTACCGCCGGGTTCGACCCGTTCGACACGGCGGCAGCGACATCGCTGGTGGCGCGAAGCCGCTCGTCCACGTGGAGGCGGGTGCGCGGATATCCCAGCTTTGCCACCTCGCGCTGCGCCGCTTCGGCCTCGTCGATCGACACGAACGGTCCCACGAGCACGTCGCGCAGCGACCCGTCCAGCCGCCAGGCGAACGACGGCAGCCCGGCTTTCGTGAGCCGCCCGGCCATCACGCGGGCGTCGGCGTCGCGCGCGAACGAGGTGACCTGCACGTTGAAGCTGGCGCCGGTGGCGATCGGCGGACCGTCCACGGGCCGAGAGGCGCGCGGCGCGGCCGGCGCGCGGCCCTCGCCGCCAGCCGCCCGGAGCCACACGACGGCCGTGACGGCCACCACGAGCACGATCGCAGCGACCATGCCCCAATTCTTGAGGCGGTGGCCACGCGGCCACACGTCCACGGTGCGCGAGAGGTGTGAGCCGAGCGACTTGAAGCGGGGCTTGTTGAGGAAGCGATCGAGCTGGTCCTCGTCCAGGAGCAGAACCGTGTAGCGGTCGCCCTCCACCGTGGCGGGTCTGTCAGGGTGGTTCTGCGCGCCTCGCTTGGCGATGTTGGACACGTCTGAACCGCCCCCTGAAGGAGGGCGCGGCCCGCAACACGCGCGGACCGCGCGGCAGTATCTGGCAAACCGGCTCAACGCCGGTTCGCTTCCTGCTAGTGCACGCCGGCAGGCCGCCGCGGCGCCGGCGCCCGTCGGCCCGGCAGCGAGGTGGGCGCCAGCTCGTTATGAACGAAATACGACGCGCACGCCGCGTCGAGGAGCTCCCGATTGATTGTCGGCTCGATGCCGCGGTACCGACAGAGCGCGAGCACCTGGTCCAGCAAATCCCGGGGGTGGCAGGCGCGCAGCGCCCGCCCCAGCGGCCGGTAGTGGCGGCGCTGGAGGTACGACACCATCACCTTGTGGAAGCCGAGATTGCGGTGGCGGCAGTTCAACTCGAAGATCTTGATGAAGTCGTCGAGCGACGGGTCTTCGATGGGAATCTTGTAGGGAATGCGGCGCAGGAACGCTTCGTCGGCCAGCGACGCGGGATCGAGGTTGGTGGCAAACACCGTCAGCACGTCGAACGGCACCTCGAACTTCTTGCCGGTGTGCAGCGACAGGAAATCCACGCGGCTCTCGAGCGGCACGATCCAGCGGTTGAGAAGCTCGTCGGGCCGGATGCGCTGACGTCCGAAGTCGTCCACCAGGAAGACGCCGCCGTTGGCGCGCAGCTGCAGCGGCGCCTCGTAGAATCGCGCCAGCGGGTTGAAGGTGAGGTCGAGCTGATCGAGCGTCAGCTCGCCGCCCACCATCACGACGGGACGCCGGATCCGCACCCAGCGCCGGTCGCGCGGCGCCGCGGCAATGACGCTGGTCGTGTCCGGCTCGTCCTCGTCGAGCTGGTCGTGGTTGATCGGGTCGAACATCGTGATGATGTGCCCGTCCACGTCGATGGCGTGCGGCATGTACATGTCGCCGCCGATGGTCCGGCCGAGGCCTTCGGCAATCACCGTCTTGCCGTTGCCGGGCGGCCCGTAGAGGAAGAGCGCCTTGTTGGCATTGGCGGCGGGCCCGAGCTTCTCGAGCACCTCGTCGCCGATGACCAGATGCGAGAAGCCCTTGCGCAGGCGCTCGCGATCGATGAAGCCGCGCGCCGCCTGGAGCGCCTTCATCTGGGCGACGTAGGCCGAGAGCGGCACCGGCGTGGCCCCGGTGTAGAGATTGATCTCGAGATACTGCAGCGCCCGGCCGCGTCCCAGGTCCGTCAGCGCGTAACGGTAGCTCGAGCTCGCGGCCGCGCTGGCGCCCCGCACTTCGATCAGGCGCTCGGTGCGCAGCCGGACGATCAGCGGCTCGAGGATCGCGTACGCCAGTTTCATGCGCTCGGCAATCTCGAGGCCGATCAGCTCGCCGGCAAAGAGCGTCTTCACCAGCAGGTGCTCGACGCGCTCCGCTGGCAACCCGACGTCCTCGAGCGTGCGCGGCACCGGCGGCGGCGGTGTGAAGCGTTCGGCGGCAACGCTCATTTCTGGCTTTCGGCGAGCGGGAACAGCACCTCGACGAACTTGATCGCCGCGGGGCCGATCGTCACCACCCAGATCGCCGGGAAGATACAGAACACCAGCGGGAACACCATCTTCACGCCGGTCTTCGCCGCCGCCTCCTCCGCGCGCTGGCGCCGCTTGGTGCGCAGCGTGTCGGAGTGGACGCGCAGCGAGCGCGCCACGCTGGTGCCGAACTTGTCGGTCTGGATCAGCATCGCGGCCAGCGACGAGAGATCGTCCACGCCGGTGCGCTCCGCCAGGTTCCGCAGTGCCTCCGAGCGCCCCTTGCCGGCGCGCAGCTCGAGGTTGATCAGGCGCAGCTCTTCGGAGAGTTCCGGATGCGCGAACGCGAGCTCTTCGCCCACGCGCTGGATGGCCTGATCCAGACCGAGCCCGGCCTCGACGCTCACCACCAGCAGGTCGAGCGCATCGGCCAGCGACAGGCGGATGCGGTGCTGGCGTTTCTTCGCCATGCGGCCGAGCGCCATGCTCGGGAGCAGGTAGCCGAAGGCCGCGCCGGCCAGCCCCGTCATCAAGCTCGCCTTGGGCACCATCGGATTCGACAGCACCACGAACAGCGCGATGGCAAGGCCGAGGCGGATGCCGAAGAACACCGTCAGCGCCTCGCTGCCGCGGTAGCCGGCGAACATCAGGCGCTCGCGCAGCTTGCCGAGCTCGCGCGACGGCTTGGGCGCCGCCTGCCCGAGGCGCTTCAGCGTCCTGAGCAGCCGCTCGTTGTGCGCGACCGGCACCGGCGGCATGGACCCGGCCACGCCGAGCTCGCCGAGCCGGCGCTCGATTGCGGTGTCGCCGCGCGACATCGCCAGCCCGATCGCCATGATCAGGAGCGAGACGAACAGGAACCCCATCAGGGGCAGCAGCAGCGTCACGCTACACCTCGATCTTGATGACCTTCCGGATCCAGATGAATCCGAGCGTCTGCATCACGATGGCGCCCATCACCATCGTCTGCCCCATCTTCACGGTGAACAGGGTGCGCATGTGGTCCGGGCTGATGAACATCAGCGCGACCGCCAGCGCCGCCGGCAGCCCGAGCAGCACGTAGCCGGTGAAGCGGCCGTGCGCGGTGTGCACGCGCACCTGCCGCAGGATCTTGAAGCGCTCGCGCACGACGTGCGCGAGGTTGTCGAGAATCTCGGCCAGGTTGCCGCCGGTCTCACGCTGAATCGCCACCGCGGTGACGAAGAAGCGCACGTCCATCAGCGGCATGCGCTCGGAGAGGCCGTTCAGGGCCTCCTTGAGCGGCAGGCCGTAGTTCTGCTGCTCGAAGCTCTTCTTGAACTCGACGCCAACGGGCGCGGGCAGCTCGTCGGCTACCATGCCCATCGCCGACTGGAAGGCGTGCCCGGCGCGGATCGCGCGCGAGAGCAGGTCGAGCGCCTCGGGAAACTGCTCTTCGAATTTACGCATGCGCTTGCCGCGCATGATCTTGAGCCACAGGATCGGCAGCGTCAGCCCGAAGGCGCCGGCCATCACGGCGAACTGCCAGGCTGGCGCGAACAGCATCGTGACTAGGCCGACGCCGACGCCGGCGAGCACGCTCAGCATCACCACGGTGCCAGGCCCGACCGCCACACCCGACTGCTCGATCAGCGTCGACAGCCACGAGCCGGCGCTGGTCTTGATCAGCCGATCCATGCCCGGCAGCGCGCTCGCCGGCGCCTGGCTGAGCACCACCGTCGTCGCGCCGGGCGATTCGGCGTCGACGTCGTTCAGATCCTTGAGCCGCTGTTCGAGCTGGCGTCCAGCCATGAAGCTTGGCAAACGCATCAGGGCGACGTAAGCGCCGACGACCGATCCGGAGACGACGAGGAAAACGAGAATCGCCATTCCCATCAGCGCACCTCCACCACGCCCTCGAACATCGAGGCGGGCAGCCGGATGCCGGCGGCAAGCAGGCGCTCGGCCACCTTCGGGCGGACGCCGGTGGCGCGGAAGCGGCCGATCACCCGGCCCTCCTGGCTCACACCGGCCTTCTCGAAGACGAAGATCTCCTGCATCGTGATGATGTCGCCTTCCATCCCGGTGATCTCCGAGATGCTGGTCACCTTGCGGGTGCCGTCGCTGAGGCGCGTCTGCTGCATCACGATCTGGATGGCCGAGGCGATCTGGTGCCGCATCGCCTTCTCGGGCAGGTTGGTCGAGCCCATCGCGATCATCGTCTCGACGCGGGTCAGCGCGTCGCGCGGCGTGTTCGCGTGGACGGTGGTGAGCGAGCCGTCGTGGCCGGTGTTCATGGCCTGGAGCATGTCGAGGGCTTCCTCGCCGCGGACCTCGCCGATCACGATGCGGTCGGGCCGCATACGCAGGGCGTTCACGACCAGCTGGCGCTGCCGGATGGCGCCCTTTCCTTCCACGTTGGCGGGGCGGGTTTCGAGCCGGGCCACGTGCTCCTGGTGGAGCTGGAGCTCCGCGGCGTCCTCAATCGTCACGATGCGCTCTTCTTCGGAGATGTAGCTCGAGAGCACGTTGAGGAGGGTGGTCTTGCCGGCGCCGGTGCCGCCGCTGATCAGGCAATTGAGCTTGGAGCGGACGCAGTGCGACAGGAACTCGAGCATCGGCGCGGTGAGGGCGCCCAGGGTGACGAGATCGTTGGCCTTGAGCCGCTCCGCCGGAAAACGCCGGATCGAGAGCAGCGGTCCGTCCACGGCGAGCGGCGGAATGATGGCGTTCACGCGCGAGCCGTCGGGCAGGCGGGCGTCCACCATCGGCGAGCTGTCGTCGACGCGGCGGCCGACCCGGCTCACGATGCGGTCGATGACGCGCATCAGGTGCGCGTTGTCCTGGAACGACGCCGTGACGCGTTCCATCTTGCCCTTGCGCTCGACGAAGACGTTCTGCGCCGTGTTCACCAGAATGTCGCTGACCGACGGGTCGCGCAGGAGCGGCTCGAGCGGACCAAGGCCGAACACGTCGTCCACGACCTCCGCGAAGAGCTGCTCGCGTTCACCGATGTTGAGCGGCGTCGGCTCCTCGGCCAGCAGCTGGCTCATGAGCGTGCGGATTTCCGACTCGGCGCGCGCGCGGTCGGCGTGGGCCAGCGCTTCGAGGTTCAGCCGGTTCAGGAGTTTGCGGTGCACGCTGGCACGCAGCTCGAGGTACTGCTGCCGCGGCGCGGCGCCGGGGCCCGTGCCCGGGCGCGGCGCTGGTCGGGCGGCGGCCTGTGGATGGGTCGAAGGAGGCGCGGTGGGCGTTGCTGTGGCCATGGCCGGTTACCAGATGGACGCGAGGCGGTGGATGCCGAGGGCGCTGCGGCGGCCGGCGGCCACCGGTTCGGCTGTCTCGGTGCCGGTGGCGATGATGCGCCGGATGAAAGTGTCGAACTGCGTGGCCATTTCGGTGTTGCCGCTGAGCGCCAGCGGCACGCCGGAGTTGAGCGCCGACGACACCGACTTGTAGTCGCTCGGAAAGGTGTGGAAGATCGGCTGCCCAAGCGCGCTCTGCAACTGCGCCGGCGGAATCGGATACGGCTCGGCGGCGCGGTTGAGCAGGATCTTCACCCGTTCCGCGCACGGGCCGAGCTGGCCGATGCGATCCAGCAGCCGCTGCGCGTTGCGGACGCAGGGCACGTCGGGGTTCGCCACCAGGCCGATCATGTCGGCGGTGTAGAGCGCCGACACCGAGCACGGGTTCATCTGCGAGCCGGCGTCGATGACGATGTACTCGTACTGCCGTCCGAGCAGCCGGAACACCTCTTCGAGCGCGGAGCTGTCGCCCGGCCCGGGCCGATCGAAGAGATCCGAGCCGGCCAGCATCTCCAGCCCCGACTTGTGCTTCACCACCAGCTCGCGCAGGAAGTCGCCATCGAGACGGTGCAGGTTGTCGAGCGCGTCGAGCAGCGTGTAGCGGCTGCGCACGCCCAGGAACAGCGACACTTCGCCCAGCCCGGGCTTGAGGTCCACGATCACCGTCGGCCGCTTGCTGAGCCGCGAAATCTCGACCGCGGAGTTCACCGCCATGGTCGTGGTGCCGGCGCCACCCTTGGCGCCAAAGAACACCATCGTCGTGGCCTGCGGCGGCGCCGACGTGGCGCGGCGGCTTGCGGTGCGCGTGATGCCTTCGTCGAGCGCGGCCTTGGCCGGCGGCCAGGTGAAGAACTCGTTGGCGCCGGCGCGCATCGACTGAAGGATGGCGTCGGGGTTCGAGCTCGAGGCAACGAAGAAGATGCCGGTGGTGGCGTCGGCGGCGCGCAGCCGCTCGACGAGCGCCACGGCCGATGCCAGGTCGCCGCGGCCGTCCACGACGGCCACGTCGGGGCTGGCCCCGCGCCGGTCGTCGCCGACGATGACAGGCACAGATGACGTGCGCAGCATCGTCGCGAGCTGCGCCTTGAAGGAGTCGTCGTCGCTGAGGATCGTGCCGGAGAGCCGCGCCATGGGGGGTGTCCTCGAAAGCGTGAATCAGGGAGCCGGCGTGGGCGCCGGCACGGCCTCGGCCTCGGCCGCGACCGCGTTGGCGCGCGCGCGGGCTTCGGCCAGCGCCACGGGGTCGGGCTGCGGCAGCACCGCGGCCGCCTCGGTCTCGGCCGGCTTCTTGTTCTTGCTGGCCTTCTCCTGCCGCGCGGCTTCCTTGGCGGCCTGTTCGGCCGCCTGCTTGTCTTTCCTGGCCTGCTCGCGGGCGGCTTTCTCCTGCCGCTTCGCCTCGGCTTTCAGCTCGCGCGCAAGCTGGTCGGCCTGCTTCGCCTGGGCCTGCGCCTCGAGCCCCTGCTGCCGCTTCTCCTCGTCGGCGGCCTTGAGGGCGGCCCGCTCCTCGTCGGCGGCCTTGGACTGCGCGGCCTCGGCGGCCGCGCGGGACTCGTCAGCCAGCCGCTGCTTCTCCTGCTCCGCCGTGCGCTCCTGCAGCTTGCGCTCCTGCACGGCGGCCTTCGACGGCACCGGCGCGCTGATGCTCGACTCGCGGTCCGGCGTGAAGGCCTCCGGCGGCACCGGGAGGGTCTTCGGCTCGGGCAGCGGCGCCAGGTAGGGCTCGACGAGGCGCGGCAGGGCGTTGGTCACGCCCACGGATTCGTTCGGCAGGATGTGCGGCGTGATCATCACCACCAGCTCGGTCTGGTTCTTCTGCGCCGCCTTGCTCTTGAAGAGATGCCCGAGGATCGGGATGTCGCCGATGCCCGGTATCTTCTGCAGGGTCGAGTTCATCTGGTTGTTCATCAGGCCGGCAATCGCGAAGGTCTGCCCGTCGCGGAGCTCCAGCTCGGTCTCGGTGCGGCGCGTCGAGAGCGCCGGGATGCGGAACCCCTGCAGGCTGACGCCGTTGGCATAGTCGAGCGTGCTGACCTCGGGCTTGACCTTGAGGTGCACCCGGCTGCCCCGGACCGTCGGCGTGAAGTTGAGGCGGACGCCGAATTCCTTGAACTGGATCGACACCGCCGACCCGGCCTGCGAGCCCTGCACCACCGGAATCGGGAACTCGCCGCCGGCGAGGAAGCTGGCGTCCTTGCCGCTCTCGGCTACCAGGTTCGGCTCGGCCAGGCTCTGGAAGATGCCGCGCTGCTGCATCGCGCGGATCACGGTGCCGAGGTCGTACTTCTCGCTCAGCAGGAACAGGTTGAGGAAGTCGCTCACCGAGAACTTGCCCTCGGCCGAGGTGACCGCGCTGCCGAATTCGCTCGAGGCCTTGCTCCATGCCAGATCGGTGAAGCCGGGCGACGAGAACTGCCCCGTCGTCACCCGGCCCAGCGTGTTGTTGATGCCGGTGGGGCTGGTGAAGAGCGACATTCCGAATTCGGTGAGGGCCGAACGGCTCACTTCGGCGAAGCGCACCTTCAGCAGCACCTGGTTGCTCGCCGGCCCTTCGCGCACCTGCAGCAGCGTGACGACGTCTTCGCGCTTCTCGACGTAGCCGAGCGCGACGTTGATGGCGCGATCGATGACATCCTTGCTCGAGACCGATCCCGACAGCACGACGTTGCGGCCGTTGCTGCGGACGTCGACGCGCTCGTTCGGGAACAGCTGCTTGACCTGCTCTTCGAGCCGGCTGAGGTCGCGCTGCACCGACACCTCGAAGCGGCGCACCGCGCCGCTGCGGCTCCACACGAACATCGAAATGGCGCCCGGGCCCTTGCCGTGCACGAGCAGCTGGTTCGGTGCGGTGACGAGCGCGTCGGCGATGTCGGCACTCGTGAGCGACACGCGCGCAATCGGACCGCCGACGTCGATCAAGGTCGAGCGTCCGACCAGCAGCCGCACCGCGTCCGGCGCCGCCGCCTCGACGTCCACTCCCGGCGTTGCTGCTGGAGCGGCCGGGCTCAGGGCCGCTGACGCCGTGGTGGCAACCGGCTGCACCTGGGCGTGAACGGTGGCGCCGCCGAAGACCGCGACGATGAAGATGTGCGTACCCACGACCCACGCCGGGGTCGGTCGCGAGGCAGGGCGGGTCATCTGCTTGGTCATCACTACTCCTGGCTCACGACTTCGTGCGCGCGCTTGTCACCGCGGATGATCTCGACCGTCATTGCCGGCTCGGGCCGCGGCGCCGGCGCATTGAGGGCCCTGGCCACCGCGGCCGTCCCCGGCTTCAGCGCCAGACGCGGGGCCGGGGCGTAGCTACCACCCGCCATCAGCGCGGCCGGGCGGATGCCGCCGGTCGACGGCGCGCCCTTGTCGGTGGGGTTGCGCAGCGCGAGCTGAATCTTGCCCTCGGTGCTCGCCAGCGTCAGGCGCTCGGCCTGGCTGGGATCCACGAGGAGCGTCACGACGCTCACCGCGAGCGGCTTGCCCTCGGCCTCGTCGCGTTCGATCTTCGTGCCCGCGGTCACCACCTGCACGTTGGTGAGAATCACCTTCGTCTGCACGTCCTCGGGCCGCTGTGTCGGGTTGACCGTGGCCACCACGTCCACGCGCGTGCCGGGCAGCACGTAGCCAGCCACGCCGACGACGTCGTTCACCCGCACCGACAGGGCGCGATAGCCCTCGGGGATGATGGGCGGCAGGCCGGCGCCCGCCTCCTTCGCGGCCAGCTTCGCCGGCAGGAACACCTCGTTCTGCGTCACCGGCTGGATGAGGCCGCGCCCGACGAGCTCGTCGGGGTTCGAGAAGGCGCCCATCGGCACCGCGTCGGCCGGCCACTGGATGGCGCGCAGATCCTCGCGCCGCACCTCGGCGCCGAGGTCCATGTCGGAGGCCGCGACGAGCACCGCCACGGTCTTGACGCCGCCGGTCGTCGCCGACGCCGGCGCCGCCTGCATGTACTGATAGGTGCCGAACGCGAACGTGCCGCCCGCGACGAGCGCGAGGGCGAGCACGAGGAAGAAGCGCATGCGAGCCATATGTGTGCGTGCTCCGGAACGGGTTACGCGGTCACCAGCTGAGCGCGACCAGCACGACGCCGATCGCGATGGCCGGTGCGTAGGCAAAGCGGTTGTCCGACGCCGTGCGCTCGATGTCGGTGCGGACCTGCGCGTCACCGGCGATCAGGCGGCCGGCCGTGCCGATGGTCTGCGTCAGGCGGCGGCGGGCGACGGCGACGAGCAGCGCCAGGACGCCGCCGGCAATCGCCGTGTAAAGAAAGGCATAAATAGTGTCGGTGGGGCCGAGCAGCGCGCCCGCCGCGGCGAGCAGCTTCACGTCGCCGGCGCCGGTGGCGCCGAAGATGTGGCCGGGCAGCATGAAGGCCAGGCCGAGCAGGCACCCGAGCAGCGCGGCCCCGAGGCCGACGCGCCCGAGACCGGCCGCGGCAATGCCGACACCGACGGCGGCAAGTGACGCCGTCAGCATGTTGGGAATGCGGCGGGTCCGCAGATCGATGACGGCCGCGGCTCCCATGCCGACGGCGACGATCGCGGTCACCAGCGCATCAGAATTTTGCATCAGAGATGACATCCCAGAACACCGTTTTGAGTGTTACACCCAGGGTCCCCACGGCGCCCATCGCCGCGAGGACAATCAGCGAGACGAGCAGTGCATACTCGAGCAGGTCCTGTCCCGAGTCCGATCCGCTCAGCCGCTCGACCGCCTGGCGAAGTCGACGCACGCCCATCTGCCCCCCCTGCGCCGCGCGCGTCTCGAGTCGACGCGCGGCAGCGTCTTGCGAATTGCGCGAGGCCAGCCCCCCGACCAGCCTCGCGCGAGTGAACTCCGACGTTTCGTTACGGCGTGACGAGCTTGTTGCTGATCGCGGTGAAGATGTCGCTGGCCTTGGTGCCGGTCGCCGTGATGGCGGCCACCGCCACGAGGGCGATCAGCGCCACGAGCAGCGCGTACTCGAGCAGGTCCTGGCCGGAGTCGTTGCGGAGCATCTTGCGAAGGCGAGTAATCAGGTTCATGGCTTCGTTTCCTCCCGTGCGCTCCGTTCGGAACGCGGTTTGTGTGTCCCATATGCGGCCACGCTCCCCAGCATGTCCGCGATGTCGGCACCCTAAAGCGCAACCGCCATGCCACGCCGCCCGCACGGTCGTGCGTTTCATCGTCAAGTGCTTGTGCGAGCGGTGCTTGAGCTGGAGCATGCGTAGCCCGGGAACACTCACGGCGGCCCGAGCAGCCCGGAAGCCGTACCGCACATTCGTAACCGGCGGCTCGTTTTTTCGTTGCGTGGGCGTGTGCCGAACCGGAGCAGCGACACCCGCCTGGTGGGCCGCCACGCGAGGCGGTGCGCAATGGCTCTCGCGCCCGCGTCACTTTCGTAAGTGCGCCACCGGTTTTGTCGCTGGAGTCCGCGCCGCCGCGGCGCGCCGCGGGCGAGGCCGCGCAGGGGCGTGCGCAAGCGTGAGCGCCAGGATGGGAACGCGGCTTGCGATCGCCTCTGGCGCCCGTACCAGGGAATAGATGCGAAGAGTCCTCCGTGACGCGCTGATCTCGATGGCCGCGCTCGCCATTCTCCTGGCGGCGTTGATCGCGCTCGACCCGCGCGTGCGCGAGCATGTGCCGGGCCTGGTGCGGAAGGACACGTTGTCAGCCGATGTGGCCCGTGTGAACGCCGAAGCGCACAGCGCCATCAAGGCGGCCTCGTGGGCCGCGCGCGAGCGCGGCCTCGATCATGCGGCCCTGGCCGTGTTCGTCGTGGTGGCCACGGGCCTCGTCGTCGCCATGCTGCGCCTCTGAGCCATGCCTCTGATCCTCGCCATCGACCACGACAAGCGTCAGAGCACCCAGCTCGCCAGCCTGGTGAAGACCCAGCTGCGGGCGGAGCTCGTGCAGCGTGGCACGGTGGCCGAGGCGGTCGAGGCGTTGAAGGGCCGCGTGCCGGACCTGGTGCTGACCTCGTCTCTGCTCTCACCGCGCGACGACGCGGCGCTCGCGGCGCACCTGCGCGAGCTCGGGGCCGCCGCGGCCCACGTGCAGACGGTGACCATTCCGCTGCTCGGCTCGTCGGCGCCGCAGCGAGCCAAGGGTGTGCTGGCGGCGCTGCGCCGCGAGAAGCCGCAGCCGGCCATGACCGACGGCTGCGCGCCCGACGTCTTCGCCGAACAGATTCGCCAGTACCTGGCGACGGCCGAGGAGCAGAAGGTGGCCGCTGCGACCATGGCCCAGGCTTACGCCGCGGCTCCGGCCAGCCCGGCCCCGATCGAGACCGACGCCTACTTGTACGAGGCAGGTCGTCAGACTGATTTGGACGCGTTCATGGAGCCGGCGCTCGCGGAGGCACCCGGGATTGGCGTCGCGCCCCCCGCTGCAATCGCGGAACCGTTCGCCGCCTACGAGGATCAGGTCGCATCGCACGAGGCAACACTCCAGGCGTTCGAAGCGTGGCCCGCGCCCCAGGCCCCCGCAATCGCGAACGAGACGTACATCGCGGCGACGGTCGACGACGACGCGCTTGTCGAATCGAGTGCCTGCTCTGAGCCGATTTTCGTCGAGCCTGCCCCGCTGCCGGAGCCTGAGCCGGAAGTCGTCGCGGTCGCCGAGCCCCCGGCCTTCGACGACATCGCCGTGGCTGCGGCGGTGGAGGTCGAGCCCGACGTGCTCGTGGCCGATGAACCGGCCGGCCTGCCGCTGTCGCAGCTGCTACAGCTCGTCTCCGATTCGCGACCGCGGGCCGCGCGGACGAGTGCGCCCCCGGTCGCTCCATTGGAGCCCGTGGCCGCGGTCCCGGCAGGCCCCGTCGCGTCTGTCGAGGAGCCGTGGCCCGGAGAGCCCATCGTCGCCGCCGAAGAGCCGTGGCCGGCCGAGCCCGTCGCGCTCATCGACCCCCTGGCGGCGCTGGCAGCCGACCCTGCGATCGTCGAGCCTTCTGACGGCGCCGAGCCGGGGACGCCCGCGGTCCGGACGGACGACTTCGGCGAGCTGTCGCTGGATCCAGTGGCTGCGCAAGCGCTCGAGGAGCTCTCGCGCCTGGCCCCTGCCGCCTCGCTCGCCGACGGCATCCCGGCCGAGGCGCCGGTGCCCGTCGTCGAGATGAAGTCGTTCCAGAGCCTCGACAGCATCGCGAACGAGCTGGCCGCAGGGCCGGGCCCGAAGTACGACAACCTCGACGACCTGGCCAGCCTGTTTGCCGCCGCGCCCGCGCCCCGCCGGCCAGACCCGGGCGCAGCCTTCGGGGTAGCGCGTCCGGCGGCGGAGACGCACGCATTCGAGTCGCTCTTCGCCACGCCGGCTCCCGCCGCCTCCGCGGCGCCGATCGCGGTTCCGGGGATCGATCCGAGCTTGTTCGCGGCACCGTCGGCGCACGCGGTGACCGCGGACCCGCCGGCGCACGCGCCGCTCGCGGAACCGGCGTCGATCGAATCGCTTTTCGTCCCGCTCGCCGCCGAGTACACCGAGCTGGCCGCGGCTCCAGTCACCTTCGAGGAGCCCGTGCACGCTGCAGCGCCGATGGCGGAGACCGTGCTGCGCGAGCCGGTGCTGCCGGAGCCGATCATCGAGGAGGCGCTCCCCGACACGTTTACGCCGGTGCTTTCCGTCGAGGCGATTCCGGTCGAAACGCCACAACCCGAAGCGGTGGCGGCAACACCGGAGTACGACGAGCCTGTGCTGCCGGAAGCGGTACTCGAAGACGCCACGCTGCCCGACGCCCTGTTGGCGGAGTTCGAACTGGCGGAACGCGAGCCGGCCTTCGCCGAGGCTGCGGCTCCCGAGCCCGCACTGTTCGAGCCGATCCCGGCGGTCGCGACACCGGAGCCGGCCGTGGCCGTTCAGGCCAAGACGGACGCCGTTGCCGCGGAGTTCGACGAGGAAATCGCCATCGACGTGGACGGGTTCGACATGCCGGCCGTGGCCCCGGCGCCGGCCGCCGCGGCTGGTCCGCCCGACACGCGCTTCTCCTTCACCTTCGTGGAGAGCTTCGGCGATGCATGGAGCGATTTCGAGGCGCCGGACGGGGACGCGGTAGCGGCAGCCTCCCCGGCTTTCACGCTCGACGGCGGCACGGATTGGTTCTCGACCCCGCCGCAACCCGCCGCGACCTCGGCCGAGGCCCAGCTCTCGGCCCCGGTTCTCGACGACGAAGCGCTGTCGATGATCGGCGACGCCGCGCGCAAGGTCAGCCTCGACTCCATGGTCGTCGAGGAGTTCGAGCGCGGTATCCGCCGCGTCGTCCGCAAGCCCGCCAAGCCGAAGAAGGCACCCTCCGTAGCCGCCCCAGCCGCGCCCGCCGCGCCCGCCGCAGAGCGGACCGGGAAGAAGAAGGGGCCGGTGCAGGACGAATGGGGCTTGTTCGACCCCGAGCAATGCGGTTTCGCCGCGCTGGAAGAGGAAGACTCCGCCGACTCCCCCAAGCGGCCGGCGCGCGACGGCACGCGCGTCAGGGTTATTTCCTACTGATTCTTGTCGGCTCCCGGCTCCCGGCTCCCGGCTCCCGGCGGGCTTAGGGCTTAGGGCTTACGGGCTTACGGGCTTCGGGGCGGCAGGAGCCGGGCGGCGGGCGGCCGGACGCCGCGCCGGCCGGGGCGGCGGCGGAGACCGGTACTCGACCATCACGTTGCTGATGACGGCCATCGGGCGGCCCGAGGCGCTGAACGTGTCGTCGCCGTCCACGCGGACCACCGAGAGCTTCTCGCCGAGGATGCTCACCTGCATCGCCTCCTCGGGAATCACGATCGAGACGGGCTCGCTGCCGGTGGGCGCCACCGCCTTGAGGCCGCTCGCGCCGCTTCCACCGGTGATCCGATCCACCAGGTCAGCCTGGGTGCGGAACTCGTTCTGCACGATCGCGCGCGAGACGAGCGTGTTGTCGAGCGTCAGCACGCCAATCGTCGCGGTGTAGCGGTGGTAGGCGCGGTTGGCACGGACCTGCTCCTCCGAGTAGGTGTGCCGGTTGTGGAGATCGAAGGTCAGCGTCACCGGACCGGTGTGGGGCGGCAGCGTCACGAGGATGCCGCCGGCGGGGTCGCGGCCAATCAGCACGTCGCAGTACGAGATCTTGGTGCGAACGCCTGCGCCCAGCACCTGCGGACAGGTCAGCATGGCCGGCTCGGTGCGCGTGGCCAGCGGCGCCGGGGGCCGGGGCGGCGTGGTACGGCGCGTCTGGGCGTCCAGCGGCGCGAGCGCGCAGCCGGCCGCGACGGCTAGCACCGCCCACGCCGCCCCGCGGCGCCTAATCGTCGAGCAACGCGTGGTCGAGGTGCGGGTCCTGTCCAAACGGGCTGCCCTGACGCTTGAGAAGAGCGAGGAACTCCATGCGCGTGCGCGCGCAGGTCTGGAACGACCCCAGCATGGAGCTGGTCACGGCGGTCGAGTTCTGCTTTTCGACGCCACGCATCGACATGCAGAGGTGCGTGCCCTCGCAGACGACCGCTACGCCAAGTGGCGCGATCTTCTCCTGGATCGTCTCGGCAATCTGAGCGGTCATCCGCTCCTGCAGCTGCAGCCGGCGCGAGAAGACGTTGACGAGCCTGGGAATCTTGCTGAGTCCAATCACCCGCCCGTTGGGGATGTACGCGACGTGGCACTTGCCGAAGAACGGCAGCAGATGGTGCTCGCACAGACTGTAGTAGTCGATGTCGCGCACGATTACCATTTCACTGTAGTCGACGCTGAACAGCGCTCCGTTCAGGATGTCGTCGACGTTGGCCGAGTAGCCGCTCGTGAGGAACGACATGGCCCGGGCGACCCGTTCGGGCGTCTTGGCCAGTCCCTCGCGGTCGGCATCTTCGCCAAGATTCACGAGGAGCTGCCGGATGAGAGCCTCCATTTTCGTATTCTATATCGCCACTCTCGCCGCCTCGGCCGTGCTGACGGCGCAGGCCGAGCCGGACGCGCTGTACCGTGAGCGGGCCGACGTCGCCAAGGCGCGGGAGGCGGCGGCGATCTGGAGTGGGCGACTCGCGAAGGCGCCGCGCGACTTCGAATCGGCGTGGAAGCTCGCGCGGGCCGAGTATTGGCTGGGCGGGCACGACGAGCCGTCGGCGCGCCGCACCGACCTCGAGCACGGCGTCGAGGCCGGCCGCCAGGCAAGCGTCCTCGAACCGACCCGGCCCGAAGGCTACTTCTGGATGGCCGCTTGCATGGGCCAGCTCGCCGAGTCGTTCGGCATGCGCCAGGGCCTGCGCTACCGCGGTCCCGTCAAGGAGGCGCTGGAGAAGGTGCTGCAGCTCGACGCGCCGTACCAGAACGGCTCGGCCGACCGCGCGCTCGGACGCTGGTACTACAAGGTGCCGGGACTCTTCGGCGGCAGCAACAAGAAGTCGGAAGAGCACCTGCGCCGCTCGCTCACCTACGACCAGAACAGCGTGGCCTCGCGCTTCTTCCTGGCTGAGACGCTGTTCGATCTCGATCGGCGCGCCGACGCGCTCGCCGAGCTCCAGCGCGTCGTGGACGGGCCGGTCAACCCGGAGTGGGAGCCCGAGGACCGCGAGTTCAAGGCCCAGGCGGCGGCGCGATTGAAGAAAGAGAAGCGCTGAACCCTTGCCCATCGGGCAGACCTTCATGCCTGCCCCGCAGTACTCGACGTCGCGGCGGATCGCGAGCGTGTTCCGCCGGGCCTCCGGCTCGACGCCGCGGAAAAACGCCTCGCGCGCGGTCTGCCCTTGACGCGCAACGCTCGTCGTTTTCACCTACCGCTGGCGCTCGCGACGCTCGCAGTCGGCCGGCAGAACACGCTCGCGATCCGCCGCTCGTGGCCGCGGGTCTTCAGACCCGCCTCACCTGTCCTTGCACGGCCAGCGCTTCGCACACTAGAAGCCATCTCACAATAGCCGTCATCGGACTCAACACCCTCCGCGCCATTTGGATAGGTCAACACTGCGCGACTTTCGCGGAGTATTCGGCTCTTCAGGGGGGCCTCACTCATCGATCGACAGTGCACTTCTCCGCTCCGGCCCGTTGCGTCGGCAGGAACGGCTCGCGCAACGTGCCAGCAAAGCAGCGGTGTTCTTCAGGGGCGTGATCGGCTACGGTAGCGCCGGGGGTTGAATGCGGACAATTCGATCTTGGCGTGTCACGGGAGTGGTCGCTCTGCTGCCCATGCTTGCGAGTTGCACACAGCCACCGGATTCCCCGGCTAGTGCCAGCGAGAGCGTCGCTCGCTTAATGACTCCGCAGGAAATGGAAGCTCTTCCGAGTAGGGCGCCTGACTGGCGCATCTCCTACGGTACCGACTCGAATGAGTACGGCGAACTGCGCGTTCCGGATGGCACCGGACCTCACCCCCTCGTCATTCTGATTCACGGCGGTTGCTTCAAGGCCGCCTATGGCAAAGCCCAGTATTTCGGCGCGATGGCGGATGCGCTCAAAGCCGACGGAATCGCAACATGGAACATAGAATACCGGCGGCTCGGGCAACCCGGCAGCGGGTGGCCCGGCACGTACCTCGATGTGGGGCGGGCTGTAGATCACGTTCGCGCCATCGCGGGTGAGCACCAACTCGATCTCGGCCGAATCGCGATCGTCGGGCATTCGGCGGGGGGGCACCTGGCGATGTGGGCGGCAGCACGGCTTCGCCTGAAGAAGACTAGTGATCTCTATCTTCCAAACGCACTTCCGGTCCGCGGCGTGATGGATCTCGCCGGCCCAGTCGACATGACGGCAAACATCTCCGGATACGAGGCGCTGTGTGCCGACCCGGTTATCACCTCACTCATGGGTGGCACGCCGGCCGAGGTCCCCGACCACTACGGACAGGCGTCGGCGATTGCGCTGTTGCCTCTGGGAATCCCACAGGTGCTGGTGTTGGGCTCGCATGAGGAATTCGTTCCCTTGTCCGCCGTCGACGCGTACGTGCGGGCCGCGACGGCCGCCGGTGATCGCGTGCAACGCATCCTGATTCCGGGCGCCGGGCATTTCGAAATCGCCAGCCCGCTCTCCTTTACCTGGCCGCCAATCAAAGTCGCCATCGGGTCGCTCGTCGACGGGAAGCTGGCCCCATAAAGTTCAACGAGTGCCGGGTTAGATCCTGACTAACGCCGTTCTGGCGACGGACTCGGACCGCGCGGTCGGTCGCCACTTCGCGACTTTCCAGGACCGACCAGGATTCGGCACGTGAGGGCGTGAAAACTGCCGGCCAAAAAGGCGAGGGTGGCCGCCCGGCCAGGGTCGCATAACTAAACTAGGTGGGTCACCCTTCACCGGTAGTGTTTCCGATTCTCCTGCATTCCCGCGTTTGTTTCCTCATCGAGTCGCAAACGCGCTTCTACTGGGTCGAGTCCAACCGCACCAGGCGCCCACCCGTGATCTCGGTTACATAGACTGCCCCCGTCTTTTTGTCCTGGACCATGGACGTCGGGCGATCGAAGCAGTCCGCGATCGTGGTGCGCATGCCGTCTGCGTCGACGTGAATCAGCTGTCCTGGCCCACTGAAAACGGCGCCAGACGAGTGCTGGAGGACCAAGTACTCGGTCCGCTGGTGCCCGGCCGCCAACACGTCGATGCCCGTCGTCAGTTGACCCAACACGAGTGTGTGGGCGCCGGTCTCGGGATCGACCTCCTCGATGGTTGACGTGTTCTCCGCGAACGGGAACCCTGTGAGAAGCGTGACCAGCAGCTGACCGCCGTGTACTCGAATACCCGTCGGCACGGCGTCGGTCGTCGGTGGCCCGAACGGGAACATCGGGTTCGCGATCTGCGGAAAGGTGGTTACCACCTCGAACGCGCCGGTTGGCAAGTCAACACGCCAGATGGCATTCTGGCCGCCGTCGGTCACGAACAAGTCGTCGCCAAGCGTCACCAGGTCGAACGGGTTCGCGCCGCGACGGTTGTTTGGCAAGCTGGCGAGCGGTGCTGGCGTGGAATCGGGAAAGTTGGCCACCACCGCGATGGTTGCCTTGTCCCCGGCGCCGTTCGACAGCGTCACTCTCTCACCAGCGGCCAGCGCGGCATTGTGCGCGGATGTCAGGCTGAAACCCGACGTCCCCTTCTCAACCGCAGCGCTGAAGTGAATCGCCAGTACCGAGCTGAAGAGCGCCGACGACGGGGTGGGGTTGACGACCAGCGTGCCCGGGAACGGCCCGGGCAGACCTGAATCGCCGATGCCGATGGCAACATAGGCCGTGCGCCCGCGGATGATGATGCCCGCCGGTCCAGACGGCTCGTTGACGTCGTTGGTACCCGAGGGCAGGCCCTCGACCAGAGTGCTGCGGTGGCCGCGCACGTCGACGATCGAGATGCGCCCGCTGTTGGGGACGCCATGGATGCCCGTTTCGGCCACCAGCAAATCCCCGCGAGTCGACTGGGCCACGCCTAGCGGCGTCAGCAGCCCGGACGCCAGCGCGGGTAGCGGGCACTGGCCTTGGGCCCGTGCGTCAGGCATGACCAGCAGGAGGCCGGCCGCGACGACTAGGGCTACGGTACATGCGTGAACCCCAGCGAGTGGCTTGATCCATTGGTTTGTGCCTCTAGCCCCCAAATCGGTTGAGCGTCGAGAAAGGTGCCGTTGCACCCATTGGAGCCCCGGTGCGCATTCTCGATCGGAGACTGCGATCTCCGCTGCACCCGCTGTCGCTGCTACCCAACCCATTCGCTGCATAGATCCTCCTCTAGGCGCCTCGGGCACCAGGCCGAGTCGGCTGGCTCCGCGGAGCGTTGATTTCCGGGGCGGGGTCCAGCGGCCGGACGTAGAATCGACCCCAAACCTGCTCCGGTGCTTCGATCGGGAGGCTCCCGCTCCTCTTTCCGCCGATCGGTCTGCGGAAGGTAATCCGGGTGCACTCTGCGGGTCCTAGAGAAGCGCGAAAGAAACTCTTCGGAAATTCCTCGGACGCGTATGACCGAACTACACAGAGAGGTGTTCGAGTTCGACGCCTTCCGTCTCGATGCCCGGGAGCGCCGGCTGCTGCGCCACGGGGAGCCGGTGCCGCTCGAGCCTAAGGTGTTTGAGACGCTCCTCATGCTGGTCCGGCACGAGCGACGCCTTGTCGGGAAAGCGGAGTTGATGCAGGTGGTCTGGCCCGACAGCTTCGTCGAAGAGAGCAACCTGACACGTAACATATCGGTCCTGCGCAAAGCCTTGAGTCCACACGCCGGTGGACCGCAGTACATCGAAACTGTCGCGAAGTTCGGCTACCGATTCGTCGGAGAACTCCGCGCGCTGAACGGCGATTCGGCCGACGCGATCGCGCAACTGGCGACGGTCAGCGCGACAGATGTCCGGTACCCGGAGCGGGACACGGCTGCGCGTTCGACTCGCGCGGCCGTCGACGAGGTTCAACGCCATAACCTGCCCGGTCAGCTCACCAGCTTTGTCGGTCGCGACCGAGAGATCAGTGAAATCGAACGGCTGCTCGCATCGACTCGACTGCTGACGCTCACCGGGGCCGGCGGGTGCGGGAAGACGCGCTTGGCGTTGCAGGTGGCCGCGCTGTCGCTGCTTCGATTCAAGGACGGCGCGTGGTTCGTCGACCTTGCGCCCCTATCCGAGGCCACACTCGTCATGCAGACGGTAGCGACCGTGCTCGGGGTTCGTGAGGGATCAACGCGATCACTTCACGATTCGGTATTGGAGCACCTTCGGCATCGGCGCGTCCTCCTCGTGCTCGACAACTGCGAGCACGTGATCGCGGCCTGTGCGGAACTCGCCGAAGCGCTGCTCCGCGGCGCCCCACACCTTCGCATTCTGGCAACGAGCCGCGAGGGCGTCGGCATTACTGGCGAGACGGTGTGGCGTGTGCCGTCACTGTCGCTACCGGCCACGTCTCGCTCGCTATCTCCCGAGGCGTTGCTTGAGTTCGAGGCGACGCGCCTGTTCGTTGAGCGGGCCACCACCGTGGATCCGACCCTTGCGGTCGGCCTGCAGCACGTTGCCACCATCGCGGACATCTGTCGCCGACTGGACGGCTTGCCACTTGCGATCGAATTAGCCGCGGCACGGGTAAACGTGCTGTCCTTGGAGCAGATCAACACCCGGTTGCACGATCGGTTCAGGCTCCTCACAGGTGGCAGCAGGACGTCCGTGGCCCGGCAGAGTACCCTCCGGGGCACGCTCGACTGGAGCTATCAGCTCCTCTCGGAGACGGAGCGCCGTGTGCTGTGCGAACTCTCAGTGTTTTCCGGCGGATGGAGCTTGGGTGCCGCGGAGGAAGTGTGCTCCGGTGGCGGCGTCGAGAGGGGCGACCTGCTAGACCTGCTGTCGCACCTCGTCGACAAGTCGCTGGTGGTCGTCGAAGACCAGGGCCAAGGCGAGCGGCGGTATCGGTTTCTCGAAAGTGTGCGTCAGTACGGCCGCGACCGCTTGCTGGAGCACGGTCGAGCGGAGGTGGTCAAGACGCGCCACCTCAGGTTCTTCTTCGACCTGGCGCGGCTTGGCGAAGCGGAGCTCATGGGCCCACGGCAAGTGTCCTGGCTGAAGCAGCTTCATCTCGAGCACGACAATCTGCGCGCGGCACTCGACTGGTGTATGTCGCCCGCTCAGGCGTCGGAGCAGGGCGACAGGGCGGTGGACTTCGCGACCGCGTTGTGGTGGTTTTGGTTGAAGCGTGGGCTTCTGGCCGAGGGACGTCAGTGGCTCGAGCGGGCTGTGCACGTGGCGCCCGTATTGTCGCCATCGCGAGGAGCCAAAGCGTCCAATGCCCTTGCGAACATGGCGTATTTCCAGGGCGATTTCGCCGGGATGGCCGCCTACGCTGCGAACAGTGTCGCCCTCGGCCGGGAGGCGGGCGATCTGTTCAGCATCGCCTTCGGTCTTGGTCTGCAGACGATCGCGGCGGCGGAGTCTGGCGATGTCGGCCTTGCTCTCCGGCTGGCGGGCGACTGCCGTGCGGCTGCGATCGCGAGCGGAAACCCGTGGACCGCTGGCCCGGCTCTGTACGTGCTCGGATTCATGGCGATCAGCAAGGGCGATTACGACGAAGCGAGCCGCATCTACGAGGAGGCGTGGAACAGCAGCATTGGCGACCCGTGGGCTTCGAGCATTCATGTGTCTTGCCTCGTCGGGCTTCGGGTCGTCCAGGGACGTCTTGCGGAGGCCGCTGCATTGGGAACTGAAGGTCTCGCCCTGTGTCGGGGCATCGAGGATCCTGTCCGAACGGCCTGGATCCTAGAGGTCATCGCCGCGGCGCACGCAGTTCAGGATCGGCCGTTGCAGTCGGCGCGCTTGTGGGGAGCGTCCCAGCAACTCCTCGACAGCACGGCGTCATTGTTGCCACCAACGCATCGGTGGATTCGCGACCGCCACTTCGATGGTGTTAAGGCAGCGCTCGGTGACACCGCGTTTCAGGCGGCCTTCGCCGAGGGTTGGGCAATGTCGATGGGGCAGGCCAGTCAATACGCGCTCCAGGACCTGTAGCGAATCGTGAGATTCCTTACCACAACGCGTATTGAGGCCTGGCGTGGCGGAGAAGTAACGTGTAACGCCGTTGCGGCTATTCACCTTGGACGTGGTTCACCGCTTCGTGGCGTGTCACTGCCCGGCTATCTAGGTTGCCGCCCCCCTGCGCGCCACTGCCGAGTGGACGGGAAGCGTATCGGGCCATCGATTGGGACGTTCAGGCCCGCGCACAGACACTGGAGCGGCGGATCGCGAGCGTGTTCTGCCGGCCGACTGCGAGCGCCGCGAGCGCCAGCGTCAGCCGAAAAACGACGAGTCCTCGAGGAGTTTTTCCGCGGCGTCGAGCCGGAGGTCCGGCGGAACATGCTCGCGGTCCGACGCGACGTCGAGTCCTGCGGGCAGGTGCTGAAGATCTGCTTCCACAAGGAGAGGTGAGGCGGGGCTGAGGCCCCGCCCTACAGGCCGCGCCTACTTGCTCAAGCGGATGATCTGGTTCTGCAGCTGCTGGAACACCGGGCCGAGGTCGGCCGCGGTCTGCGCGTAGTAGTACTTCCCTTCCAGCTGGGTCGAGTTGTAGTCGGGCGACTTCTTGTCGTTGGCCAACCGCATCAGCACGCTCTCCGACGTCTCGGCAATGGTGCCCAGGTTCATCTTCACCAGGCCGCCCATGCCGATGGTGAAAATGCGTATCTTGTGGTCGCCGGTGACGTCGCTGCGGGCAGCGTCGGCGATGATCTCGGTGAGGTTGGTCGCGGCATTGCGGATGTTGAACACCTCGGCGGGGTACTTGCCGACGGTGGTGTTGTAGTTGCGCAGGCCACGCTTCGTGCTCTGCGCCACGCCGTTCACCTTGAGCGCGTTGCTCTGGAGCGCGAACGAGGTCGGGATGCCGGCGCTGCGATGGTGCGTGTGCGCGCTGGAGCTCGGCAGGTACTGCAGGTTCATCGACGTGTTGGGGCTGTTCCAGGCGGGCGGCGTGAAACTCCAGGACGGGCTTTGTGCCCCGGTTTCGGTCTGGAACAGGCCCTGGATCGCCGGCGTGTTGGTCGTGGCGTTGGTCGGGTCGGGCAGCGCCTTCGGGAAATCGCTGGTGAAGACACCCTTGGCGATGCCGCTCGCGTCCAGGAACCCGGGGAGCACGTTGCCGGACCCGTCGGTGAAGAGCACGATGACGCGGAGGCCGGCCTGCTGCCCGCTGGCGACGGCGCGCACCTCGTCCCAGCCGCGATAGAGACCCTCCGCCATCGCCGTGGTGCCGCCCGGCAGCGAGGTCGGCACGTCGGCCTTCAGCTTGTCCTTGTCGAAGCCAAAGCCGGCCGGCATCGGATCCAGCACCTTCGCACCGTAGCTGTAGGTGACGAGCGCCATGCGATCGCCGTTCTTGTCGAAGGCGTCGATGAAGCTGCGCGCCGCGTCGCGGACCGCCGGCCAGGCCGGGCCGATCGATCCCGAGACGTCGAGCACGAGCGACAGGTCCACCAGCCGGCGCGTCGCCTCGCTCGAGGCCGCCACCGACATCTCGGTGAAGTTGCCGATCCGCATGAAGGTCGTCGGCACCTTGGCCGTCGCGTTGATGCTCACGATATGCATCCCGCTCTCTTCGTCGGTGTGCATCTCGTAGAAATCGCCGGCGGTCACCGGGTCGGTCACGTCGAAGGAGCCCATGAAGTTGGCCGGGAAGTTGGCGCGGAACACCTTGCCCGCTTCACCCCTCGGGTTCCCCCCATTGAGGTTGCGGGCGGCGCTGAGCGCGGCGCCGTCCACGGCCTTCGACAGCTGTGCCTTCACGATGTAGGCCCGGCCGGTGTCCACGGCCAGCCCGGTGAAGAGCAGCAACATGGGCAGGAACACGGCCATGTGAATCAGGGCCACGCCCGATTCGCCGGTGAGAGTGCGCGCTGGTCTGGTCATCTCTGCCTTCCTCGTGGTCATCGCCTCGACAACAAGGCGTCAGAAATAGGCGATCGAACGGAGCGTCGCGGGGATGGTGACGCCGAACTTGTTGAGCGGCGTGAGCGCTGCGTGCTGGGTGAACACCTCGGTCACGTACAGCAGCCCGCCCCGGGTGACGTCCACGTTGGCGGGCAGATTGACGATCCTCAAGTTGGCGTTGGTGTCGGAGTTGCTCGCCACGAAGTCGGGGGCCGGGCCGAGCGACGCCGGACCGGCGGTCGCGAGCGTGCTCGCCGATCCCAGCGTGCCGATGGAGTAGCGCTGATACAGCACGATCTTGTCGTAATTGGCCGTGCCGACGGTGGAGCCCTTCTTCAGCACCGTCAGCACCAGCTGCGAGCCGTTGGCGAAGTCCACCGGCTTCGTGCTCATGCTCTTGAGCGCGTTGCTGGCATCGAGCAGCGACACGTCGCGCGAGATCAGGTTGGAGCCCTCACGAGTGATGCGGCTGACGACCTGCTGGTGCAGCAGGGCGTACGACACCTCCACCATGCCCAGCGACACCACCAGCACCACCGGGAGGACGAACGCCATCTCGACCATCGTCTGGCCGGCGCACGAGTCGCGGCGCGGACGGGCCGTAGACCGGGCGGTCAATCGAACCTCGGCTCGTTCAGCATCGCGGTCTCCACGGCGATATTGATCTCGCCGTTGGGAAAGAACTCGCGAATGAACGGGGTCATGAGCGCCCAGTTGTAAGTGACCCGCACCCTGCTGACGTCGCTCGGCTGGCCCGAACCGGGCAGCCAGTTGACCGTCCCGGGCGTGAGGTGCGAGAACGTGAACGCGTTGTCGTCGATGGTGAGCGTCGGAGTGGCGTTGCGCATCGCGTCGCGGATCGAGTCCTCGCGCGACAGTTCGCCGGCGACGTTGCCGGTGACGCCAAAGCGCCCGGCCTGGTTGACGCCGTTCTCGAGCGCGAGATACACGTAGAAAAGCGAGGCGAAGTCCACGATGGAAAATGTGAGCAGGAACAGCAGTGGCAGGACGAGCGCCATCTCCACGATGTTGGAGCCGCGGGCGTCCTTGAGCCGCCGTGCGAGCCGTGTTGTGCAGATCCGTTTCATGGCCGTTGCCTCAGTGGTCTCCGACGAGGACACTGGTGCAGCGTCTGTGCCACGCCCGCGAGGCGCGGCCCGTGAGTACCGAAGCGGAACGTGCGGGGGCCGGTGTGGCCAGTTTCGGCACGCGACCACCCGCGGGCGGCAGCCGCACCGCGGGCGCGGGGCGGCCGCATGCGGCGGGGAATCAGCGACTTAGATGTTTTTGCGGGGCCAGCCAGGGAAGCGGGGACTCCACGGCACCCGCCCCGGCGTGCCGGGCGGCGCCGCGGAGAAAAGTGCAATCGCGCCAACGATCCTGGGCACACCCGCCCAGCACCGTCGGGCCTTGGGGCTCCTTACCAGCGGGTGTCGATCGGCTTGGCGGGATCGGCCGCGATGTTCAGAATCGCGCAGTGGTGGTACGAGTGGCCGCCGTCCACAGCGATGCCGGGGTGATCGGCCATGAACTCGATCACCTGCAGCACGCAGTTCGGGCAGTTGATGTTCGGGATCGGAATCGTCGCCTCGAAGTTCTGCGTCGCCCGTTCGGTGTGCGCGAAGATGCCGTCGAGCAGCACCGGCGCGACGGGCGGATTCGCAATCACCGCCGACGACGAGCGCGGGCCTTTCTCGGTCTCCAGGATCGTCACCGCGGGGTCCTTCGGCAGCTGCGCGGCCGTCCGCGCCAGCGCCACCCGGTAGTGCCCGGGATGGAAGATCGACTCGTGCACGAGCAGCGGCATGTCGGTGCCGCCTTTCACGCTGGTCACCGCCCCGCTCGGCACGCCGGGGTTGGCCGGCGTTCCGCGCCCCGGGTTGGCCGACACGCCGCCGCACGGTCCGATTTTCTGCGGATCGCCCAACCGGTTCTGCACCAGTGACGCCGCCGGCTGGACGAGCACGAAATGCGCTTGGGCCGAGCCCGACAGGGCGGCCGCCACGATCACGCCGAACAGGAGTCTGCTCTTCATGGCCGAGATTGTAATCGGCCCGCCGGCTTTGCCATAGCCTCCAGTCGAGCGGCCGCCAGGCGGCCTCGTGTCAGTGCGGATGCTGCTGGTAATGCAGCCGGAGCAGATCCTTGCCGTAGTCGTTGCCATTCGGCGTCCGGACGATGGCGTGAATGTGCTCGCGATACGGGACGCCCGCCGGATACCGCCCGCGCAGGCCCACCGGCGTCTCGTGATCGAACTCGATCAGGATCACAGGACTGTGCACGCGGTAGTAATAGACGGAGTCGTCCTTCGTGTCACCGATCCAGGCGAAGTAGGTGTCGTTCAGCCGCTGCTCCACGTCGGCCAGGTGCACGCGGGCATGGCCCTCGCGCAGGTTGTTGACGTACATCCCCACCAGCTCGAGGAGCTGCGTCTTCTGCGCCGCCGAGAAGGTGGACACCCGGACGCCCGCGTAATCCAGCACCACGTTGTCGCTGAAGGCCTGCGTGAGGATGTTGTTGCCCGTCTTCGAGGTCTTGAGCACCGCCTGCGACCGCTGCTCGTCGGTGAGCGCGCGCACCATCGCGAGGCCCTTCGCCTGCTCGTCCTGGAGGATGGCGGTGCCCGCATACTTGCCCGACGTGGCCACGCTCGGCTCCGATCCCCAGAAGGCCGGCGTCATCACCACCTGATCGCGCAGCACGAAGTAGTTCACGTTCAGATGGTGTCCGTCGAGCTGCCAGCCCCAGGGCTCAGTGGCCGACGGCTCGCCCATGATCGAGATCCAGTACTTCCGGTCGCCGTACTCGACGAAGTTGTTGCCGTTGAGCTCACCGAGGGTTTCGTTGAGGTGCATGATGTCGCGCGACAGCTTCAGGCCCTTGGCGCTCAGCGACGCGCCGAGCATGGCAAAGGCGGCCTCGCGCTGCGCCGGCGCCATCTCCTCGAACGAGACGCCTTCACGAAGGTAGGGATGCTGGTTGGCCCATTTGCGCCACTCCACGTGATCGACCGGAAAGACCGTCCTGGTGCGCTGCGCGGCCGGCAGCGATTTCAGGAACGCCTCAGCCGCCTGACGCACCGGCGCCGTGGACACTCCCGTCGAGCGAAGGGCGAAGAGGCCGGGCACGACGGTCCCGTCGGCCGTGATGCCCTTGAACGGCTGCGCCAGCCCCGTCGCTTCCATGCGGGCGCTGAAGGCGCGCTGTTGCTCGTGATACGCCTTTGGATCGGGGCTCTGCCCCGCACCCGTGGCCGCCGCCAGTCCAAGCAGGACCAGGCACGACCCCACCAGATACGAACGCGCGTGCTGCCTCATGGGAGCCTCCGGGGAAGCGGCCTGCCGGGCCGCCGCCCGCCGCTACGATAACGCGCCTTCGCGGTGCAACCCCAGCCCTGCGTCGGCCACCGCCGCCGCCCCGTCGGCCCGCACCCCCACGCGCATGGTGCCGATGCCCTGGATGGTGGCCTCGATCTCGTCGCCCGGCTCGATGGGACTGACGCCTTCGGGTGTGCCGGTGAAGACGACATCGCCGGGGTGCAGGGTGTAGAACGACGAGGCCATCTCGACGAGCTCGGCCACGCCGAGTGTCATGTGGCGGGTGTTCGAGAGCTGGCGGCGCTCGCCGTTGACGCGCAGCTCGAGATCCAGAGCGCCGGGTTCGGCGATCTCGTCGGCCGTGACCAGCCACGGGCCGAGCACGCTGTAGGTGTCGGCCGACTTGCGGCAGCTCTTGTCCTCGGTGCCGCGGATCGAGATGTCGAGACCGATGGCGTAGCCCGCGACGTAGCGCAGCGCCTCGGTGCGCAGCACGCGGCTGGCGGTCCGGCCGATGACGAACGCCAGCTCCACCTCGTGGTCGGTACGGCGATCCGGAATCCGCAGCGCGATGCCTTCGCCCGCCCCGACGAGCGAGCTCGTGGCCTTGAGGAAGACACCGGCCTTGTGGATCGTCATCGTGTGGCCGGCAGTGTTCTGGTGCAGCGAGGCGTCGGCTTTCACCTCGGCCAGGTGTTTCTCGTAGTTCACCGGCGCCGCGACGATTTTTCCGGGGTTGGCGACCGGGCTGAGAAGCGTGACCGCGTCGAGCGCCAGCGTAGGCGCCGACGGGGCCAGCGCCTTCGCGCGCGCGGCCACCGCGTCGAGGTGGGCGATGAACGCGTCGTGAGCGGGATACGGATAGCGCGCCGAGGGGAGCACGTCCAGGGCCGCCGTCACGTCGCGAACGCTCGCGCCCTCGACGAGACCAAGACGGTTATCGTTGAATCGACAGAATCGCATTGGCCTCCCTGGGCGGCCTCGGAAGTGAAAGTGGCGAGGGATTATACTGCGCAGGCCATGAACGGACCCGGTCAGGCCGCGGCCAAGATCAACCTCTCGGAGCTCCTGGAAAACAGCGCGGTCGGGCCGCTGCAGATCCGCGTCTTCGCGCTCTGCATGATCTGTCTGGTGATGGACGGCTTCGACGTGCAGGCGATGGGCTACGTCGCGCCGGCCGTGCTCCGCGACTTCGGCGCACCGCCTCGGGCGCTCGGGCCGGTCTTCGCGGCCGCCAACGTCGGCGTCCTGATCGGGTCGCTGCTCTTCAGCATGCTCGCCGACAAAATCGGGCGCCGCCCGGTGATCATCGGCGCGACGCTCTGGTTCTCGATCCTCACCATCGCCACCGGCTTCGCGCAGAGCGTCGACCAGCTGCTCTGGCTGCGGCTCATCTCGGGCCTCGGCCTCGGCTGCATCATCCCGAACGCCACCGCACTCGTGGGCGAGTTCAGTCCGAGGCGCAGCCGCGTGACGCTCACCATGGGCATTACCGTGGGCTTCACCGCGGGCGCGGCCGTCGGCGGCTTCGTGGCGTTGTGGCTGATCCCGCTCTTCGGCTGGCGCTCCGTGTTCTTCGTGGGCGGCGCCGTGCCGTTCGTCATCGCGGTGGCCATGTACTTCAGCCTGCCCGAGTCGCTGCAATTCCTGGCCGTCCGGCGCACGCGGCTCGATCGGCTCGGCCACTGGCTCACGAAGCTCGACCCGTCGATCCGTGTCGGCCCGTCCACGGAGTACGTCACGAACGAAGTGGCACGGTCCGGCTCGCCAATGCGGCAACTGTTCAGCGACGGCCGCACCACCGTGACCCTGCTCCTCTGGGTCGTGTACTTCATGAACCTCCTCATCCTGTATTCGCTGTCCAACTGGATCCCGACGGTGTTCACGGGGATGGGATACAGCCAGAACGCGGCCCTGCTCGCCGGCACCCTGCTGCAGGTGGGCGGGACGCTGGGCGCCTATGGCCTGGCGTGGGCGATCGCGCGCAGGGGGTTCCTGCCCGTGCTGGTCGTGACGTTCTTCCTGGCCACGATCAGCGTGGCGCTCATCGGCCAGCCCGGCCTGAGCTTCGCCGTCGTGTCGCTCATCGTGTTCATCGCCGGCTGGTGCATCGTCGGCGGACAGCCCGGCCTGAACACGCTGGCCGCCACCTACTATCCGACCGTCGCCCGCTCCACCGGCGTGGGGGCCGCGCTCGGCGTCGGGCGCCTCGGCGCGATTCTCGGGCCGTATGCCGGCGGCGTGCTGCTTGGCCAGCAATGGTCGGCGCAGCAGCTGTTCTGGGCCGCGGCGGTACCCGCCGGGATTTCGACGATCGTGTTGTTCGTCCTCCTCAACGTGATCGGCAGCGACCTCGGCCGCCGCGCCGGCGGGCGCGGACGCATGGCCGGCGCCCCCGAACCCGCGCCGCTCGCGCATTAGGTCGTAGAGGCCGGCTTCAGCCGGCCCTGGGCCGCCTGAAGGCGGCCCCTACGTACCCGCCTTGGGCCTTGGATATGGATTCAGACCTGCGCCAACGGATGCTCGCGTACTACGACCAGCGGGCGACCGAGTACGAAGAGGCGTACACACTGGGCACTGGAACGGCCTCCATACCAGACCCAGAAGTGTTCAAGGCGGAAGCTCGGGTGCTGGCCGGCATCGTGCGGCAATTCGCGCGCGGTCGCATCATGGACCTCGCATGCGGCACAGCGTATTGGCTGCCTGATTACGCGCCGAACTGCTCCCACATCACCTTGTTCGATCAATCAGACAGGATGCTGATGGAGGCCCGGGCCAAGGTGAACCGGCTCGGGATCGTCGACCGTTGCGTCTTCCTGCGGGGAGCTCTCTTCGAGCATGAATTCGAGCAAGGCGCGTACGACACGGCGCTCGTCGGCTTCTTGCTCAGCCATCTCACCGAGGCCCAGGAGCACTCCCTGTTCGACGCGCTCCGGGCGATGCTCGACTCCTCCAGCCGATTCCTCATTCTCGATTCGGCGTGGAGTCCGCAGCGAGCGATGTTCAACCACAAGGTCGAGCATCAGCCGAGGCGCCTGAACGACGGGACGCCCACCCACCCGCCCACCTGCCCACCTGCTTCATAATTGCAGGTTCATGCGCTACGTCACCTTCTCGCTGTCCACCGATCCCACGCCACGTCTCGGCGCCGTGCGCGGCGACCGGGTGCTCGATCTCACGGCCAACGGCGGCCCGCCCTCGCTCCTGGCGCTGATTCAAGCCGGGCCGGCCCAGTGGCAGCGGGCCAGGGCCGCGGCAGAGGCGTCGGGCGCCGCCGGCCACGCACTCGCCGCCGTGCGCCTGCACGCGCCCATTCCCCGGCCGCTGAAGAACGTCTTCTGCCTCGGTCTCAACTACGCGGCGCACGCGAAGGAGAGCGCCCAGGCGCGAAACCGCGAGACCAAGATCCCCGACGTCCCGGTCATCTTCACCAAGGCCACGACCACCGTGAACGGCCCGTTCGACGACATCCCGGTGGACCGCACCGCCACGCAGCAGGTGGACTGGGAAGTAGAGCTCGGCGTGGTCATCGGCACGCCGGGCCGCAACATCGGCACGGCCGACGCGCTCGCACACGTCTTCGGCTACACCGTCATCAACGACGTGAGCGCGCGCGACCTGCAGGTGCAGCACGGCCAGTGGTTCAAGGGCAAGAGCCTCGACGGCTCCTGTCCGATGGGGCCGTGTGTCGTCACCGCCGACGAATTCGGGGATCCGCAGGCGAAGCGGCTGATGTGCCGCGTCAACGGCGTCACCAAGCAGGACGCGACGACGGCGGACATGATCTTTCCTGTGGCCTCGATCCTCGAGTGGCTGTCGAAGGGGCTCACGCTCGAAGCCGGCGACGTCATCGCCACCGGCACCCCGCAAGGCGTCGGCATGGGGCGCACGCCGCAGGAGTTCCTCCAGGCCGGTGACATCGTCGAGACCGAAGTCGAAGGCATCGGTACCTTGCGCAACCGGATCTCGGGATGAGCGAGGCGCTCGCGGCCGAGCGTCAGGCGATCCGCGAGGTGATCGAGAACTGGGTGCTGTGGCGCGACGCCGGCGACTGGGAGCGGTTCGCTACCGTGTGGCACGACGATGGCTGGATGACCGCCACATGGTTCCAGGGGCCGGCGCGCGACTTCATCGCGGTGAGCAAGCAGGGCTTCGAGCGCGGCGTGAACATCCTGCACTTCCTCGGCGGCTTCACCTGTGACGTGGCCGGCGCCCGCGCCATCTCGCAGGTGAAGATGACCATCAACCAGCGCGCCGACGTGGACGGCGTGCTCGTGGACGTCGTCTGCACCGGGCGCTTCTACGACTTCCTCGAGAAGCGGCAGGGCCGGTGGGGCATCGTGCGGCGGCAGCCGATCTACGAAAAGGATCGGATGGACCCGGTGGATCCCGCGGCACGCCTCACACTCGACGCGGCCCGGCTCGCCTCGTTGCCCGAGGGCTACCGCCACCTCGGATATCTGCAGTCGAAGGTCGGCTTCACCGTGAAGACCGGCCTCCCCGGGCTGCGCGGCCCCGCCGTCGAGAAGGTCTACGCCGAAGGCGCAGCCTGGCTTGCGGGCTCGCCGACGCCCGGTGTTCCCCTCTGAACGTTCGCATGCACACCAGGAAGCTCGGTCCCTTCGACGTCTCGGCGCTCGGCATGGGCTGCATGAGCCTGTCGCACGCCTACGGCACGCCGCCGCCGGCCGACGCCGCCGCGTCGGTGCTGCACGCGGCGCTCGACGGAGGCTACACGCACGTCGATACGGCGGCGCTCTATGGGTTCGGCGCCAACGAGACGCTCATCGGCAACACGCTGTCGTCGCGGCGGCGGGAGTTCGTGCTCGCCAGCAAGTGCGGCATGTTCCGCAACGCCGAGGGGCAGCGCGAAATCGACGGCCGCCCCGAGGCGATCGCGAAGACGTGCGACGACAGCCTGTCGCGCCTGAAGACCGACGTGATCGATCTCTACTACCTGCACCGGTGGGACAAGAAGGTGCCGGTGGAAGAGAGCATCGGCGCGCTGGCCCGCCTGGTCGAGGCCGGCAAGGTGCGGGCGATCGGCATGAGTGAGGTCTCGGCCGCGACCATCCGCCGGGCGCACGCCGTGCACCCGCTTGCCGCGGTCCAGACCGAATACTCGCTCTGGACGCGCAACGCCGAAGTCGCGGTGCTCGACACCTGCCGCGAGCTGGGCATCACCTTCGTGGCATTCAGCCCGCTCGCGCGCGGCTTCCTCACCGGCGAGCTGCGCGACGTGTCGGGCCTGCCGCCCAAGGACATCCGGCTCGCGATGCCGCGCTTCCAGGCCGGCCACTGGGAGAAGAACCTCCGGCTGCTCGACGGCTTCGCGGCCGTGGCACGCGAGCAGGGCTGCACGATGGGCCAGCTGGCGCTGGCGTGGCTGCTGGCGCGCGCGCCGCACCTCATCCCGATTCCCGGCACCACGCGCATCGACCATCTGCGCGAGAACCTGGGCGCCCTCGACGTCCGGCTGACGCCGGACACCAGCGCGCGGCTCGACGGGCTGATCAACACCCGCACCGTGTCCGGGCCGCGCTACAACGCGGCCACGCTGCCGGAGATCGACACCGAAGACGTCTAACCCGCGGCTCACTTGCATGACCGAGCCGCAGCGTTGGCTCAGGGCTCAGGCATTTGCTTGAGCCTTGAGCCTTCCCGCGAAGTCAGTCCTCAGCGCGCCGCGGTCGTCGTGCTCGGGCGCAGGGCCGCGGGCGCGGGCGTTGAGGCGGCGAACGCGGCCACCGCTGCCATGTCCTGCACCGACATGCTGGTGACGATCGGTTTCATCAGCTCGGACCAGGGGCCGCGCCGCGCACCGGTCTTCATGTCGAAGAGCTGCCGCACGGTGTAGCTCGGCGAGCGTCCGGCCAACGCCGGCACGGGGCCGATGCCTTCGAGACTCGCACCGTGGCACGTCGAGCACTGATACTTTGCGGCGATCTGCTTACCGCGGTTCAGCGTGCCCGGGAGTACGTAAGCCGTCCAGGACAGGCGCGTGTCGCGCGCCTCGGCGCGCAGGTTGTCGTCCGGGATCTCGACCATCTCGCCGGCGGGTATCGGCACCTGTCCGCCGCCCTCGTTCGCGGGGACGGCCATGTGCATCCCGCCCTGGAGCCGCACCTTCGGCGCCGTCTTCGACTCCACCACCTTGATGCGGCGTGGGTACGGCTGTTGCGCGAAGTACTGCGCGGCGGCCAGATCTTCTTCGCGCGTCGTCGCCTTGGCGAAGCCGATCATGTTGTTGGTGTTCGCCTTCCGCGGATCGGCGCTCTTCCGCAGTCCGTCCCTGAAATCCTGCATCTGCTGCACGAAATAGGTGGGGTGATAGGCGCTGATCGGCGCGTTCTCCGGCCGCCCCGACCCGTCGGGGAGATGACACAGGCTGCACTGCCGCACGCCTTGCTTTCCCACGCGGGCGATGTCGGGCATCGTCCCGTGACGATCCTCGGGGTACCAGTCCATCGTTTCCTTCGCCGCCCGCAGTTCCCCGCGCGTGAACGTCTTGGCGGTGCCGGGGATCGAAACACGGGCATTGTCATCGGCCGGGAGCGCAGTGGCTGGCGGCGGCGAGCCCGCCGGAGGCGGCGGCGTATACGCCCAGTCCGGAAGGCCTGCGGGGACCGGAGCGCTCGGAGCCGGGGCGGCCGGCTGCTGCGCCACCATCGATGCCCCGAGGATCACGATTCCGATAGCGACGAGAGCACCCACCGCTTTAGTCATGTTCCTCACCTTTGATTTGTGGTTGGCCGAAACACGCGTCCCGCGGAGTCTACACCCATGCGGCGCTGGAAGAGTCGGGGCGGCCAAAGATGTCCGGCGCCAGCCGGTTGCAGGATAATAGGGGTTTAGCGGCTCCCGAGACGGAGCCCTCAGAGGAGCGCAGGAGCATGGGAAAGATCGTCGCCGCCGTTGGTACCTGTCACACGCCTTACATGTTTACGCGGCCGCCGGACGAGAACCCTGAACAGCTGGAGCAAGCCGGCCGGGCCATGAACGAGCTCGGCAAGGTGCTCGACGAGACCAAGCCCGACGTCGTCCTCTTCTTCGGCGCCGATCACGTCGAGACCTTCTCGGTCACCTGCGTCCCCTCGTTCGCCATCATCGCCGGCGACCGGGCGATCGCGCGCTTCGCCGGCCGCGAGCACAACCTGCCCGTGCACCGCGAGATGGCCGAGGACATCCTCAACAAGCTGGTCACCGAGCACAACTTCGACATCGCCTACTCGGAAGACGCCGAGCTCGGTCACGCGTTTTCGATTCCGTTCGAGTACGTGATCGGCAAGCGCAACATCCCGGTGATCCCGTTCTTCACCAACGTCTACGTGCCGCCGCTGCCGACGCCGCGCCGCTGCGAGGCGCTCGGCAAGGCGATCGCGAAGATCGTCGAGGGGCGGCCGGCGAACGAGAAGGTGGCCATCATTGCCAGCGGCGGCATGTCGCACTTCCCCGGCACCACCAAGTACCTGCACCCCGAGTTCGACTTCGACCGCTGGCTGGTGTCGCAGATGGAAGCCGGCAACGCCAGCGCGCTGCTCGACATGACCGGCACGCAGCTCGACGAGGTGGGCAACACCGAAATGCTCAGCTGGGCGGTTCTCTTCGGCGCCATCGGCGCGCAGCAAGGCGAGCTCATCGACTACATCCCCACGTGGCACCACGGCCTGTGCATGATGCGCTTCCTGCCGGCGCGCGCCCGCACGACCGAGGCGATGAAGGTCGGTCAGGAGTTCGGCGGCTTCCAGTTCCAGAACCAGGGCTTCCAGTTCTACAAGCACCCGCCGTCCGAGGCCTATGGGCTCAACAGGCTGCTCTTCGAGTCGCGCCACAGCGATCCGCTGCGCAACCGCATCATCAACGACTTCGAGAACGTGGCCAACGAGTACGATCTGCACGGCGAGCAGCGTGAGGCGGCCAAGTCGATGATCAACGTCGGCTCCGGCGGTCTCGTCAGCGACCACGTCGGTCCGCTCGCCTCCGCCGGCGCACACCCGCTGCAGGCGCTGATGGCGCTGCACGTGATCTTCTCGAACAATCACAAGCGCGGCCAGGCGGCGATGGCGGGCAAGCACTGACGTGGAACGAGGTATGGGGCCGGCTTGTAGGGGCCGGCTTGTAGGGGCCGGCTTTAGCCGGCCCGGGCCACCTGAAGGTGGCCCCTACAAGCCCCAGGCCACCTGAAGGTGGCCCCTACAAGCCCCAGGCCACCTGAAGGTGGCCCCTACAGGCCCTGGGCCACCTGACGGCGGCCCCCACATCTGATGCCGATCGTCTCCTCTTCCGGCGCCGTGATCTCGTATGAGGTGCACGGCGCCGTCGACGCGCCAGCCGTTCTCTTCATCAACTCCATCGGCACGCGGCGTGAGCTGTGGGACCGGCAGCGGCGCGCGCTCGAGACGTCCTACCGGGTCATCCAGTACGACGCCCGCGGGCACGGCGCATCCTCGGTGCCCGCGGGCGACTACTCGATCGCGCAGTTGGGGCACGACGCACTGGCGATTCTCGACGCCGAACGGCTGGCGGCGGCGCAGGTGTGCGGCATCTCGCTCGGCGGCCTCACCGCGCTCTGGCTGGGCGTGCACGCCCCCGACCGGGTGCGCTCGCTGGTGCTGGCCAACACCGGCGCCCGTATCGGCTCGGTGGAGTCATGGACGGCGCGCATCGCGCTGGTGCGCGAGGGCGGCATGAAGGCCGTGGCCGACCTGGCCATGCCGCTGTGGTTCACCGATGGCTTCCGCGCGCGCGAAGCCGCCACGGTCCAGCAGTTTCGCGAGATGGTCGAAGCCTGCCCGGTGGAAGGTTATCTCGGCTGCTGTGCTGCCCTCCGCGACGAAGACCTGCGCGAGGTGCTCGGCTCGATCCGTTGTCCGGTGCTGGCGATCGCCGGGGCGCACGATCGCGCCACCGCCCCCGAACTGCTGCACCTGGTGAACCAGCGCGTGCCGCAGTCGCGTCTGGTGACGCTCGACGCGGCGCATCTCAGCAACGTCGAGCAGGACGCGGGGTTCAACGCCTCTCTTTCCGCCTTTCTCGCCGCGCACGCCTGAAGGACGGTCTGAAGACCGTCCTCTACTATCCGAGGCGGGTCTGAAGCCCGGCGGCCACGTACGCAAGTACGATCGAGCATGCACGAGGCCGGGCTGATTCTCACGCTGGCCGGGGGCCTGGCCGCGGCCCTGGTCTGCGGCTACGCCACGCACCGTATCGGCCTGTCGCCCATCGTCGGCTACCTGGCCGCGGGCCTGCTGGTCGGTCCGTATACGCCCGGGTACGTCGCCGATACCTCGCTGGCCACTCAGCTCGCCGAGGTCGGCGTCATCCTGCTGATGTTCGGCGTCGGCCTGCAGTTCCACGTCGAGGAACTGCTCGCCGTGCGGCGCATCGCGATTCCCGGCGCCATTCTCCAGAGCGCCGTGGCGACCGCGCTCGGCGCCGCGGTCGTGCACGCGCTGGGCTGGAGCTGGGCCGGGGCCATCGTCTTCGGCCTCTGCCTGTCGGTGGCGAGCACCGTCGTCCTCGTCCGCGTGCTCTCGGACGCGCGCGCCCTGCACACGCAGGCCGGCCACATCGCGGTGGGCTGGCTGGTGGTCGAGGACCTCTTCACGGTGGTCGTGCTGGTGCTGATGCCGGTGGTCGTGGGCAGCGCCGATCCGGCGAGGATCGCCCTCGACCTCGGTCTCACGCTGCTGAAGGTCGCGGGGCTGGTGGCCTTCGCGGCCATCGTGGGACGCCGCCTGATTCCGCTGGCGCTCGACCGCGTGGCCGCCACCGGCTCCCGCGAGCTCTTCACGCTGACGGTGCTCGTGGTCGCGCTCGGCATCGCGGTGGGCTCGGCCCTGGTGTTCGGCGTGTCGATGGCACTCGGCGCGTTTCTCGCCGGCATGGTCGTCGGCCGCTCCGATTACAGCCTGCGCGCCGCCAGCGAGGCGCTGCCCATGCGCGACGCCTTCGCGGTGCTCTTCTTCGTCTCGGTGGGCATGCTGCTCGACCCCGGCGCGCTGCTGCGCTCGCCGGGCGCCACCGCCGCGGCCCTCGCCATCGTGATCCTCGCCAAGCCGCTGGTCGCGGTGGTCATGCTCGCCCTCAGCCGCTATCCAACGCGCACGGCGATGACCGTCGGGCTGGCACTCGGCCAGATCGGCGAATTCTCGTTCATCCTGATCACGCTGGCGCGCGACCTGAAAGTGGTGCCGGCCGAAGCGCTCGACATCGTGGTGGCGGTGGCGATCGCCTCGATCACGATCAACCCGCTCACGTTCAAGGCCGTCGAGCCGATCGACCGCTGGATCGCCCGGCGCCGGGCCCGGCGCGCCGGCGTCGAGATCGACGGCGACGTGCGCACGTCGTCGTCGCTCGCCCCGCAAGGACGCGCCCTCGTCATCGGCTACGGGCCCACCGGCCGCATGGTGTCGCGGCTGCTGCGCGAGAATGCGATTCTGCCGACGGTGGTAGATCTGAACCTCGATACTGTCCACGAGATCCGTGACAGCGGCGGCTCGGCCATCTACGGCGACGCCCGCTACCCCGAGACCCTGGTCACCGCCGGCATCCGCCACGCCGGCACCCTCATCCTCACCGGCTCCGATACCGCGGCGCCGGAGGTCATCCGCGTGGCCCGCAGCCTCAATCCGGCGGTTCGCACATTGGTGCGCAGTGAGCACCTCCGCGACGTGCCCGGCCTGTCGCAGGCCGGCGCGGAGCGTGTGTTCACGGGCGAGGGCGAGGTGGCGCTGGCGATGACCGAGGCGGTGCTGCGCGACCTGGGTGCCACTCCCGATCAGATCGAGCGCGAGCGGGCCCGGGCGCGCGAGGAACTGTTCGGCGTCGAGGACCCTGCCCACGCGGCGCACACGGCGGCGCCGGGACACTCGTCCAGGTCAGCTTGACGGGGCGCCGGCCGTCAACGCCTGGACCACTGTCCCGACGTCGTCGGACCGCGACACCAGCAGCACGGTGGTCCCTGCCTGCACCACCGCCGAGCCCCGCGCCGCCTCGACGCCGCCGTCGGCCTGGTACAAGGCGGCGAACACGCACGACGCCGGGAATCCCGGCAGCTTCACCAGGTCCATCACGGTGAGGCCGGCGGCACGGCTCCCCGCGGGCACCGTCAGCTCGAACGCGATCGCATTGCCGTTCCCGAGCAGCATGGCGTGGCGAATCGCCTCGTGCTCGATCGCGGTGGCCACCGATCCGGTGATCAGATCGGTTTCGGACAGCACGCGGACGATCCCGGCCGCGGCATACACCGGCCGGTAGGCGTTGTCCCGCATCCGGACCATCACCCGCTCGACGCCGGCCGCGCGCGCCAGCAGCGCCACCGCGAGGTTGTCGGAGTCGCGGCGCAGCATGGCCACCACGACGTTGCTCTGGGCGATATCGGCCTCCTCGAGCACCGCCGCGACCGTGGCGTCGCCGCTGAGGGCCACCAGCCCGTGCTGCTCCGAGGCCCGCCGGGTCACGGATTCGTCGTGATCGATGATGGTGACGGCGTGGCCGATGCGCGTCAGGTGCAGCGCCACCTCCAGCCCGGCACGGCCCGCCCCGACGATGACGATTTTCATGACTCTCCGTCCTCCGCCGCGCCGGCGCTGTGCTCGCGCGCCGCGACCTGCATGATCTGTTCGTCGATCGCGGCGACGTGGGCGCCGGCCGTGCGGTCGGTGATGAGGCCGCGCCGCGCGGCGTCGAGGATGGCCGCCTTGCGCGCGGTCAGCACCGCCGGCAGGGCCACGCTCCCGCGCGATGACTCACCGCTGCGGCGGAGCGTGCGCTCGGCATCGATGATGTCGCGCTGAAACTCCGCCCAGCGCGCCGCGTGTTCGTGCCGGGAAATGAGGCCCGAGGCCACCAGGTTGTCGAGCTCGGTCTGGGCACGGCGCGCGCCGATGAGCACGGCGCGGCATTCGTCCGCGCCGTCGTCGCCGGCCCCGGACACCCGCATCCACGTGAGGAACCGCCGGAACGGCAGGGCCTGGGTCACCAGGCTGACCAGGGTGACGCCGAAGACGATGGCCACCAGCCGGTCGCGGAAGGGCAGATCCGCGGGCAGCGCCAGCACGGCGGCCATCGACAGCGCGCCTTTGACGTTGCCGAACACCATCACGTGCTGCCACCGCCATGGCACGCGATGGCCGAGGAACTGCAGGACGGAGAAGCAGCCGTAGACAGCGACGGCCCGCCCGGCGTGTAACGCCACCACCGCGAGCGCGATGGCCCAGGCCTCGCGCAGCAGCATATCGGACCGCAGCTGCATGCCGACCAGCAGGAACAGCACTACGTTGATGCCGAATGCGGCAATCTCCCAGAACCCGATCAGGGCCAGCACGCGCGACGGGGCGAGGCGGGCCCGCATTTCGCGCCCGATCAGGACGCCGGCCACGACCACGGCAATCACCGCCGAGCCGCCCACCTCGTCGGCCAGCAGCGACGTGGCAAAGACGGCGACGAGCGAGGCGAGGACGGCGCTGAGATCGTCGGGCGTCCGGCGGAGCACCAGCATGCCGACGACGCCGAAGACGATGCCGAGCACCCCGCCGGCGACGATGGCGACGACGAGCGTACGGGCGAGTTCCGCCGGCCCTGCAAACCTGCCCAGCGCCGCCAAGGCCGTCACGCCCACGAGCACCAGCGCTGTGCCGTCGTTGAACAGGCTCTCCCCTTCCATGATCGCCGCCAGCCGGTGCGGCACTCGCACGCTGCGGAACGCGAGCAGCACGCTCACGGTGTCGGTGATCGCGAGGATCGCGCCGAGCAGGAGCGCAATCGGGAACGGGAGGCCGAGGCCCCATGAGGCCACGGCCCCCGTGGCCAGAAGCGTCACCGCGACGGCCGGCCCGGCCAGCGCCAGAATCGGCCGGGCGGCGGCGCGCATGCTGACGTCGTCGGCCGAGAGCGCGCCCTGGAAGACGAGCATCGGCAGGAAGACGAGCAGCACCACCGCCGGGTCCATCGGCGTCTCGGGCAGGACGTTCATCAGCACGAGCAGCAAGCCGACGACGACGAGGGCGACGTTGTAGGGGACGCCGACCCGCTTGGCGGCGCTGGCGACGGCCGCGCCGACCGCCAGCACGAGGAGCAGCTGCTCGAGGTATTCACGCATGGCTGAAGGCAGATCCCCGCAAGGCTAGAGTTCTTACCTGCCTACCCGCTTACTTGCCTGTCGGCCCACAGTTCTCAGGGCTCGCCGTCCACGTACTGAACGCCCAGCTCGGCGAGCTTGGCGCGGAGCCCGTAGAAGTCGAGGCCCAGCTCGCCCTTGGCCAGGCGTTCGCGGCTCTTGGCTTCCTTGGCGAGGCGGTCCTGGCTGGCCTTGAGCACCTCGGCGGCCCGCCCGCGCGGCACCACCACCACGCCGTCCACGTCGGCGACGACGACGTCGCCGGGCTGGACCGGCGCGCCGGCGCAGACGACGGGCACGTTCACCGACCCCGGCGTGTTCTTCACCGTGCCCTGCGAGTGGATGGCGCGTGACCACACCGGGAAATCCATGGCCGTGAGGTCGGCCACGTCGCGAACTCCGGCGTCGATGATCAGCCCGACCACGCCGCGAGCGCGCGCCGACACAGCGAGCAGGTCGCCGAACATGCCGTCGGTCGATTCGGAGACGGTGGTGACCACCAGGATGTCGCCGGCGGTGCACTGCTCCATCGCGGCGTGAATCATCAGGTTGTCGCCGGGGTGGCACAGCACCGTCACGGCGCTGCCAGAGGCCTTGGCGGTGGGATAGATGGGCCGCATGAACGGCCGCAGCAGCCCGGTGCGCCCCTGCGCCTCGTGCACCGTGGCCACGCCCATCTCTCCCAGGGCCTTCACCACTTCGGCGCCGGCGCGCTTGATATTGCGAACGATCGTTGGTTTCATCGGTTCCTCTGACGTGGGGGCCGGCTTCAGCCGGCCCTGGGCCGCCTGAAGGCGGCCCCTACAACCTCTTGGCAATCCTCGGATAGACCTTCCGCGCGTTGCCTTCAAGAATCCTTGCCCGGTCGCCGTCGCTGATCGCCGCGGCGTCGACGTACCGCTTGGTGTCGTCGTAGTAGTGCCCGGTCTCCGGGTCGATGCCACGCACCGCGCCCACCATTTCCGAGCCGAACAGGATGTTCTCGTGCGGCACCACCTTCATCAGCAGATCCACGCCGGCCTGGTGGTAGACGCAGGTGTCGAAGAACACGTTGTCGCGCATCAGGTCCGGCAGCGGCGGACGCTTCATGTCCTGTGCCAGGCCCCGGTAGCGGCCCCAGTGGAACGGCACCGCCCCGCCGCCGTGCGGGATGATCATCCGCAGCGTCGGAAAGTCCTTGAACAGATCGGCCGTGAGGAACTGCATGAACGCCGTGGTGTCGGCGTTGAGGTAGTGGGCCCCGGTGGCGTGGAAATTGGGGTTGCACGACGCGCTCACGTGCACCATCGCCGGCACGTCGAGCTCCACCATCGCCTCGTAGAAGGGATACCAGTGCTTGTCGGTGAGCGGCGGGGCGTTCCACATCCCGCCCGACGGGTCGGGGTTGAGGTTGCAGCCGACGAAACCGAGCTCGTTCACGCAGCGCTTCAGCTCGGCGATGGAGGTGTCGGGCGTCACGCCGGGCGTCTGCGGCAGCTGGCACACCCCGACGAAGTTCTTCGGAAAGAGCTCGCACACCCGGTAGATGAGGTCGTTGCAGTGCTCGGTCCAGTGCGTGCTCGTGGTGAGGTCGCCGATGTGGTGCGCCATCGCCGAGGCGCGCGGCGAGAAAATCGTCACGTCGGTGCCGCGATCGCTCTGGAACTTGAGCTGCGGCTGCACCGCCTCGCGGAGCTGGTCGTCGGTGATGGTGAGCCCGCGCTTGGTGCGCGGCTCGGCGGGCTGCTTCAGGCCAGCGATCTGTTCGTCGCGGAACGCCTGCAGTTCCTTGGGCGCGGTCGTGAAGTGACCGTGGCAGTCGATGATCATGACCCATTAGTGTAATTCGGCCGGCGCGAGCGTCCGCCGGCCGCGAGGTGGTCGGCTCAGGGCTTAGGGCTCAGGGCCGTACAAGACTGGGTTGAAGACCCGCCCCTACGACTGCATCGATCAAGCGTTCTGACCCACCTGACCCACCTGACCCACCTGACCCACCCGACCTACCTGACTTAGGATGGGTGCGCATGCTTGGCCGCATTCTCGCGTGGATCGCAACGGTGGCCGGGCTCACGCTCATCGTCGTGCTCGTCACCGGGGGATTCCGGTTCCAGGTCGGTCCGCTCCGCGTCTCGGCACACGGCGTCGTACCGTCGCTCCTGTTAATGGCTCTGACCGGGGGCGCGCTGCTTTGGTGGGGCCACGGCCGCGCCCGCGACGCGCTGGCCGGCATCACCACAGACATCACCCGCCACGCGCTGGCCATTGCCATCGCCAGTGCCGCCGCGATCGGAAGCGTGGGCGTGGGCTTCGGCACGTTCGCCGCGTCGGCGGCCGATCCGTCGGCCTATGTCAGCCACAGCGTCCTGATCGGCAGCGGCCGGCTGACGATGGATGAACCGCTCGCACGAGCCGTGGACTGGCACGAGGCGACGTGGACGTTCACGCCGCTCGGCTACCGTCCGGGGCGCACGCCTGGAACGCTCGTGCCCGGGTATCCGCTCGGCCTGCCGCTGGTCATGGCCGCCGCCCGACGGGTCGCTGGCGAGGTTGGTCCATTTCTGGTCGGCCCCGCGCTCGCGGCCCTGGCCGTGCTGGCCGCCTACGCGATCGCCGCGCGATGGGCCGACGCACGCGCTGGCGCCATTGCCGCCGTGCTCCTGGCCTCGAGCC
>Ga0207659_10000117_pt1 | contig 46564 bp, 70 predicted proteins | sample KBSM43metaG_FD_184330 | JGI IMG/M metagenome (GOLD analysis project Ga0207659, IMG submission 184330) | Miscanthus rhizosphere microbial communities from Kellogg Biological Station, Michigan, USA - KBS M4-3 metaG (SPAdes) (version 2) | ecosystem: Host-associated > Plants > Roots > Rhizosphere >...
TGGGCTCTCACCATATAAACGGCCTCCCAAAACAGCCATGTCCCTCCTTGTTTCAAGCTATAGCTGCTTGTCTCAGGCAGGTCTAGCGAGAAGTCGCCTGTGGGAGCCGACGGGGTCCCTGACCAGCCCATTCCAGCTAGATAGATGGTGGTCCATGGACGGGGTACCTTGAAGTTGGGTCTTGTTACTCCCGGTAACCTTTGCTATAACCCGTGTCATACGGCTAGTGGTCCGAGGTGGGCCACATGCCCTTAGACGAGGTGTTGATGCCAAAGCGCTGGGGGCTATGTGCAGAGGTGGGTTGTCCCGTCCTCTGCGACTCCACGTACTGCCCGGCGCATGCCCCTATGCACTGGAACACCTCGACTCGCCGGCACCGCTTGCCTCCCGGCTGGGGCCGGCTCCGTCGACAGGTGCTGCGCCGTGACGGCGGGATCTGTCAGACGTGCGGGGATGTCGCCACCGAGGTGGATCACATCGTCCCGGGCGACAACCACGACCCGTCGAACCTTGCCGCGATCTGCACGCCCTGCCACCGGGCCAAATCGTCCCGGGAGGGCAACGCCGCCATGAACGCTAAACGGAGGTCCATGCCATGAGTGATCCGACGCTGCCCGGCACCCCCGGTACGGGCCCGATCCCTGAGCCGGAGCCTGAGGGCTTCAGGGAGGAACAGACCGAGGCGGAGAAGCAGCGCCTGGTCGACGAGCAGACCGAAGCGCTCCAGCGCTCGAAGGACGCCAAGGACTTCTACACGGGCAAGCCGGAGGAACCGCCCCCGCCGGAGGGCGGCGTCACGTCCCGTTCGGGCCAGCACTCCGACTCGCACTCCACGCACAAGCCTTCGGGCGGCAAGGGCACTTCGAAGTCCTGATGGTTGCGAATGTCCCGAAGCCGGCTGACGCTCGACGTCGCCGCACCGACGTTTCCGCCGCCCAAGCGGCCCACCGGCTGCCTGTCACCGGGCGCTCAGGCGTCGCCCCTAAGGCTCCCTCCCGCTTGGGGCCGGCGGGGCGGCGCTGGTGGCGGTGGGCGTGGTCGACGCCGCAGGCTTCGGTGTGGCATGTCGGCTACCACGAAGCGATCTTCAAGCGGGCCGAGCTCGAAGACGAGTGGACCCGCATGCACGAGGCGGTCGTCCCGTTCGATTCGCCGAAGTTGGCGGCGCTCATGTTGCGGTACGACACCGAGCTGGGCCTCACCCCGATGGCGGCCGCCAAACTGCACTACGCCTTCGTGGACGAACCGGAACCGCCGAAGGCGGTCGATGACGACAAGTCGAACGTGACGTCGATGCGGGACCGGTTGAAGGGCATGCGGGAGTGAGGCCAACCCTGCGGCCGCAGTCACAGGTCCCCGAACCGCTCATGGAACTTGTGTCGGGGGATGAGCACGCGGCGACCGAACTGCACGCTTGGGATGTCGCCGTCCTTGACGGCCTTGTATGCAGCGCCCCGGGAGATGCCCAACATCTCGGCGACTTCGGTGACGGTGAACGTGAGCGGCTGCGGGACGGGCTTGGCATCGGTCACCATCGACAGCGTCAATCGGATGGCGATGCGTTCGTTGTGTACCAGCGCCACGTTGAGGCGATGCAGTCGCTTGACGGCAGAAGTGACCTTGCTGACCATCACACCCAAGTCGGCGGCCAGTCCGTCCACCACGTAGGTCGTTGGTCCGTCGCGTTCGACGTCACCGGCCAGCCGGTAGGCCAACAGCATCGCTGTGGGCCCCAAGGTGGGCGTCCACAGGCGCAGGGCGTCGTCGCTGTGGGTTGGGATGCCTTCGATGGGACGCGGGTGTTCGACGGCGATGAGTTCTCTCGGGTCCATGGGCGCAGAACCTATCGGAGCACCCGATGACCTGGCGGGGCCCTGAGGCCGAACTGGCCGAGACGGGGCTCGACTTCCCCACGTTGGGCATCACGGCCTGGCAGTGGATCGAAGAGAACTGTGTGATACCCGACGGGGACCAGCTCGGGGAACCGCTTCGCCTCACCGACGAGATGGTGCGGTTCCTCGTGCACTACTACCGGGTCGAGCCGACAGGGCGGAGCCTCAAGTGGTCGGGGCCACGGTTCCACTACGCCCGAGGCGGGCAACTGGTCCGTCCCCAGAAGTGGGGCAAGGCGTTGGCGCTCGACACGCCGGTCCCAACCCCGACGGGTTGGTCGACAATGGCACAGATCGGCGTCGGCTCCCACGTGCTTGATGAGCACGGGCAGGTGTGCCGCGTGGTTGCCAAGTCGCCAGTGTGGATGGGCGCCGACTGTTTCGCCGTGTCCTTCAGTGATGGTGAACGGGTGGTCGCGAACGCCGACCATCTGTGGACCGTCGAGGACCGGCAATCCGAGTACGCCGAGAAGACGCTCGACACCGCCACCCTGTTTGACCTGGGGGTGCTGGGATGGACGGACGAACGCCGCTGGCGAATCCGAATGCCGGCGCCCCTCGACCTGCCGCCCGTCGATCTCCCGCTCGACCCCTACACCTTGGGCGCGTGGTTGGGTGACGGTGAAACGGCCGGGCAACGGATCACTGGACTCGACCAGGAAGTGTTCGAGCAGGTGACCGCCGCCGGGTTCAGGCTCGTCCAGACCGAACCGAAACGGTGGTCGGTGTATGGGTTGCGTCAGCATCTCCGCGCGGCCGGCGTGTACGAGTCAAAGCACATCCCGACCGCCTACCTGCGTGCGTCGGCCCCTCAGCGGCTCGCCTTGCTGCAAGGGCTCATGGATACTGACGGCTACGTCGATGACCGCGGGCATTGCGAGTTCGTCACGACGCGTCCCGCTCTCGCTGACGGGTTCGGTGAGTTGCTGGCGACGTTCGGCATCAAGTATGGCGTCCGTGAGGGGTCCGCCAAGTTGTACGGACGCGTGACGGGGCCCAAGTGGCGGTTCCTTTTCACTGTCCACGACTCGCTGCCCGTCTTCCGGCTGACGCGCAAGCTGGCACGGCTCCGACCAACGACGCACGCACGTGATCGGTACCGGTCTCGTCACATCGTGAGCATCGAGCGCGTCGAGTCGGTCCCAACCGCGTGCATCACCGTCGATTCGCCGTCGAGCCTGTTCCTCGTCGGTCGGCGCATGGTGCCGACGCACAACTCGCCGTTCTCGGCTGCCGTCATCCTGTTTGAGGCGATGGGGCCGGCGCTGCCGGACGGGTGGGACGCCGACGGCACAGTCGTGGGTCGACCGTGGCCGACACCACACATCCAGATCACGGCCGTATCGAGCGACCAGACGGCGAACGTTTATCGGGCGCTCATGCCGATGATCCGGTTCGGGCCGTTGGACGCTGAGATGCCCGACGCCGGCCTCACCCGCATCAACCTTCCTAACGGCGGGCTGATCGAGCCGGTGACGGCGTCGGCCATGTCCCGTCTCGGTCAGCGTGTCACGGCCGTCATCCACGACGAGACCCATGGCGCCCACGCCAACAACGGCGGCAAGCGCTTGGCCGACAACCAGCGCAGGAACCTGTCGGGCATGGGCGGCCGGTTCATCGAGACCACCAACGCCTGGTCGATCACGGAGGACAGCGTCGCGCAGGACACCTTCGAGAACCCGGTCGGCGTGTATGTCGACTACCCGCCACCCATCGGCGGGTCAGTGCGCAACAAGGCTGAGCGCCGCAAAGCGATGCGCCACGCCTACGGCGACTCGGTCCGCAACGGGCGCACGTGGAAAGGGTGGGTGGACCTCGATCGCATCGACGTCGAGATCGACGCCCTCTCGCGGCGTGACCCGGCGCAGGCCGAACGGTTCTTCTTGAACAGGGTGCATGCCGGCGAGGACGTGGCATACGACTTGGAGGCGTGGGCCAACGCGGCGCACCCCGAGATCGTGGTGCCCGACAAGGCGCTGATCGCTATCGGCGTTGACGGTGCCCGCTGGCAGGACGCGTTGGCGATCATCGGTTCGACGCTCGACGGATACCACCAGTGGCCGATCTGCATTCTGGAGCGACCGGCGAACGCTGGCCCCGACTACGAGCACGACCTTGAGTACGCGGATGCTTGCGTGATCGCGGCGTTCGAACGTTTCGAGGTCGGCATGATCTTGTCGGACCCCCAGAAGATCGAGCATCTGACGGACCGGTGGAAGGGCCGGTGGGGCAAGGAACGGGTCGGGGACTTCGTCACGAACCTCACGTCCCGCAAACTGGGCGCAGCGGTCGGCTACCACGTCGCCTCGGTGGCCAGCGGCGACTTGAGCCACGACGGTGACACGGTGTTCTCCCGGCACGTGGCGAACGCCCGCCGCAAACTGTTGCCGGCGCAGGATGATGACGGCCGCAACCTGTTCACGCTTTACAAGGATCGGCCGCACTCACCGAACAAGATCGACGCAGCGTTCGCTGCGGTCATCTCGGCGGAGGCCCGTCGGGCATGTATCGCCCTCGGCATGCTCGACAAGGTCTCCCGCCCCAACTGGTTCGTGGGGATCTAGATGCTGTTGCGTGACGACGCCGACATCGCCGAGGCGATCACGAAGTGGGGCCCGGTGGCTCACACCGAATGGAACCGGCTCGCCACGTTCGAGGCGTACTACCGGGGTGTGCACCGTTCGCCGTACGAACCGGAGACGGCAACGAGGGAGTTCCACGAGCTGGTCTCGCGCTCGGTCACGAACCTCACGAGACTGATTGTCAACACGTTGACGCAGCGCCTGATTGTCGACGGGTTCCGGCCCAGCTCGACGTCGATGGAGAACGCCCCTCAGTGGGAGTGGTGGCAGCAGAACGGTCTCGACGCAAGGCAGAAGGCCCTGTACGACGAGGCGGCGAAGAACGGGTACGCCGGGTGCATGGTGATGCCGGGCGAACCCGCCCCGGTGATGCGACCCGTCTCTCCCCGCGAATGGTGGATGGGTTTCGAGGACTTCTCCGACGACTGGCCGTTCCTGGCGCTCAAGCAACCGGAGCGACGCAACCCGCTGGACCTGTCCCCGGTCGAGAACCAGATTTGGCATGTCCTCGACGAACAGAACCGGTTTGTGGTCCGCACCACGGGCGACCGTTCGTGTGAGATCCAACAGGTCGACGCTCACGGCCTCGGTGAGGTGCCGATCGTCCCGTTCCGCAACCAGTGGACTTTGACCCGCTACCCCGACGGTGAGATCGAACCGGCGATGGCGATTCAGGACCGGTTGAACCAGACCGTGTTCGACCTGCTCGTCGCTCAGACCTATGCGGCGTCGCCGCAGAAGTATGCGACGGGCATCGTGTTGCCCACCGACGACGAGGGCAAGCCGCTGGTGGACCTGCGGGCGTTCGCCAAGAGCCTGTGGGCGACGTCGGACCCGGACGCCAAGTTCGGGAGCCTGCCCGAAGCGAACCTGCGCAACATCGTCGAGGCCATCGAGCAGTGCCTGCGGGTGTACGGGCTCATGACGCAGACGCCCCCGCACTATTTGCTGGGCGACCTCGTGAACCTCAGCGCCGAAGCGTTGCTGGCCGCCGATACGACGCTCGCCAAGAAGGTGCAGGACCACCAGGTGCTGTTCGGTGAGGCGTGGGAGCAGACGTTCCGTCTGGCCGGCGTCGCCGCCGGGGACGAGGCCGCCGCCAACGACCAGGAGGCACAGGTGTGGTGGCGGGACACCGAGCCCCGTTCGATCGCTCAACAGGTCGACGCCCTCGGCAAGATGGCCACGATGTTGCAGGTGCCCCCCAGCGCCCTGTGGGAGCGAGTCCCCGGCGCCACGGGTGCCGATCTGGAACTGTGGCGCACCGAAGCGGCACGGGCCCGCCTGAAGGCCCTACGGGACGGCCCGCAGGTCCAAACCGGTGGCGGCAACACTGCGCAGCGGTTCCCGGGGGTCCCCGGGGGCACGGCCGCTGATCGCGAGCTGGCGTGAGCCTCGTCGACACCACCGAATCGGTGGCGCTCACGTTGGCCTATGAAGCCGAGATCGACCGGTTGGCGATCGCGGTCGGTCGGGCCGTGCGTGAAGCGTTCATGGACCTCGTGCACATCAACGAGGACGACATCGAAGAGTTCATCCGCAACGCCAAGCCGTACACGACTGCCGGCGCCCACGAAGCCGCCGACCTCGCCTCCGGGTACATGGCCGAGTTGACAGGCGAAGCGCTCGCCGCCGGCCCGATCGAAACCCCTTACGTCTACTTCGATGTGCCGTTCCACAAGGCGTGGCATCGGCTCTCCGAAGGCGACCTGTGGGAGGACGCCCGCCAGTCGGGGGCGTCGGTCGCCGAGGGTGTCGGATACGACTCGGTGTCCGATGGCGCGTCGGCGGGCATGGGCAAAGCCGCCAAGTCCGCGACCGGTTGGCGGCGCATGCTCCAGCCCGGGGCGTGCGAATGGTGCCAGGTGGTCGCCACGAAGCTGTACCGCACCCAAGAGACAGCCACGTTCGGGCACCTCAAATGCCATTGCAAGCCGATCCCGGTGCTGCGCAGCGACGACCCGACCGCCGCCATCAACAAGGCCCGTCTCGCCGAACTCAAAGCGTCGGGGGCGACGAAACGAGCCGGTGAGATCAGCAAGCGAGCCCGTGCGAGACGCCGGGCCCAAACCGAAGGCGAGATGCCATGACTGTTACCCCCCCAACCGAACCGGCCCCGAGCCTCGATCCGCTCGGTCAGCCGGCCGACCCCAACGTCCCCGAGAACACTGAAACCGACCCCGCCACCGAGGACGCCGAACCGGACGGTCTCGAAGGACTGCGCAAGGCGTTGGCCGCTGAACGCAAGCTCCGCAAGTCGGCGTCGGCTCGGGCCAAGGAACTCGAAGCGTACGAACAGCAAGTCAAGAAGGCCGAGGAAGCCAACAAGAGCGAGCTGACGAAAGCGACCGAAGCTCTCGCCGCCGAGAGGGCGGAACGGGAGAAGGCCGCCACCGAGTTGCTTCGCTACCAGGTTGCTTCAGCCAAGGGTGTACCGCCCAACCTCGTGCCGTTCCTCAACGGGGCGGACAAGGAAGCAATGGAAGCCGCCGCCGACGTGCTGTTGGCGGAGATCGGTTCTCAGCGCCCCGCTATCCCGGGACGGCCCACAGAGCGGCTCGTGTCCGGTCAACCCTCGCAGTCGTCTCTCGAAGGCGAGGACCCCATGACCCTCATCCGTATGGCTCGAAACCAGCAGGAAGGTTCGATCCATACGAGGTGACCCGTTAGAGCCGCGCCACGGCCTCGACGGGTAGACAACTCAGGAGGACGCCGTGGCCGGTAACACTTTCCTCACGCCCACTGTCATCTCGAAGGTGGCGATCGGTGCGTTGGTGCAGGACCTTGTCCTGCCCCGTCTCGTGAACCGTGACGTCGAAGCCGACTTCCAAGGCGGCACGGGCACCGTGGTGAACGTGCGCATCCCCCCGACCGTGACTGGTGGCGGGGCCCGTACCTATACGCAGGCTCTGCGTGACGCCGCCACGCCGATCGTGCTGGACCGCATCACCGAGACCACGATCCCCGTCACCATCGGACCGATGCTCTACAAGGGCGTCCCGGTCACCGACGAAGAGTTCACGTTCACGCTGACGGACTTCACCCGTCAGGTGATCGAGCCGATCGTGCAGCCCGTGGGCATCGGCGCCGAGGCGCTGCTGGCCGCGGAGATCAACTCGTTCCCGGCGTCGACGACGATCGTTCCCGCGGCGGACGGCTCCGACATCCACGACGCCATCCTCGAAGCCCGCATGACGCTCGACAAGCGTTACGTCCCCAAGCAGGGGCGCATGCTGATCGTCTCACCTGAGGTCGAGATGATGTTGCTGTCGGACCCGATCAACCGCCTGGTGCGCTACCAGGACTCCGGTTCGACCGAGGTGCTCCGCGAAGCCAACATCGGGCGCCTCTACGGGATGCCGGTGATCGGCTCGACGGAGCTGACGGCCAAGAGCTTCGTGATCATGACCCGTGACGCGTTCACGTTCGTGATGCGAGCCCCTTCCGTGCCGGCCGGTTGCACGTTCGGTCAGTCGGTCAGCTACCAGGGCATGGCGATGCGGTTCATCCGGGACTATGACTCGGCGTTCATGCAGGACCGGGCGATCTGCTCGGTGTTCGCCGGAGCGGAAACCCTCGACGCCCAGCGAGCCATCCGCGTCGTGGCCGCCTGAACCATGCTGCCGCCTCTCGCCACGATCACGGACCTTGAAGCCCGGATCGGTCACCCCATCACCGACCCGGCCGAGCAGGCCCGAGCCAACGCCCTGTTGGCTGACGCGTCGTCACTGGTGCGGTTCGCCGCGAACCAGACGTGGGTGGATGAGAACGGCGATTTGACCGTGGTGCCCGACCTGGCCGTGTCGATCACGTGCCAGGCGGCGCTGCGGGGCTGGTTCAACCCGGCCGGTATCGAGGCCGCCCAGTTGGGGGCCGTGTCGGTGCGTTACGGCGGGGCGTGGCTGAACGCCCAAGAGCGCCAGGATCTGTCGCTCTACAACCGGGGCAAGGGCCTCCAACAGCAACTGTTGAAGCCCGGGTTCGGGTTCGACGGTGGACCGTACGGCTACGCGCCGGTCGACAACAACAACGACGGTGCCACCGTCCCGTACGCCGACTGGTTCCCGATCGGCTATTGACGTGCCCCACGACCATGCGATCCACCAGTTGATCAAGATGCCGTGCACGATCCGCCACTCGGACCCGGGAGCGGCCGACGAGTACGGCGACCACCCGGTCAGCATGGTCACCGAAACCACCGAACGCTGCTACGTGGCCCAGTCGAACCGCGGTGAAGCCGACGAGATCGAACACGAACGCTGGCAGATCTACTTCCTGCCGTACGTGCTCATCGACGCCAACGATTCGGTCGTGGTCGACGGCATGACCTTCGAGGTGCTCGGTAACCCGTGGGCGGTCACCGATCCCGTGACGGGATGGCGCACCCACATCGAAGCGACGGCCGTGAGGCGCATCTAGTGGCCGGCCGTGGGGTTCGTGTCGTCATCGACGAGAAGGCGCTACGGGATTGGCTGTCCACCAGCTCGGGCGCCCAGCTCGGTTTGCAGCGCACGGCGCTCGCCGTTGAGGCGGCCGTCAAAGAAGCCGCCCCTGTCGGCAAGTCGCTGTCGTGGCCGTGGCGCAACCCGATCCGTCACGGCTGGTTCCGGGACTCGCTCCACACCCGACCGTTCCGGGGCGGCTACCGCGTCTTCAGCCGGGACCCGTTCGCTCACATCGTCGAGTTCGGGTCGGTCAACAGCCCCACCTACGCCCCGTTCCGCCGGGTCATCCTCGCCTTCCGGGGCAAAGCGCTGCCCAACAAGGCGGCGACGCCGAGGAGCACCGCGGAGTGATCGTCGTCGACACCGAACGGTTGCTGTCGGCCTGGTTGCGGGACCAACCCGAGATCGTCGCCATCGTCGACGACCGGGTCTACACGGACAACCCGAACCGGGCCACGTTCCCGTTCCTCAAGCTCACCCAGATCGCCGGAGGACCCGTGTTCTCCCGGCCCCTGTACCTCGACGAAGCCCTCATCCAACTCGACGCCTACGGCGGGCCGAAAGTGCTGGCCCGCCAACTCATCGACACGACCCGATCGTTGTTGGCCGAACGGTTCGCTGGTGACCACCCCGGTGTCGGGGTTGTCACGGGCGTCAACTTCGGTGACCTCACCTACCTCCCCGACGACGGCTACGCGCCACCGAAGCCCCGGTTCATCGCGATGACGTCGATTTACACCCACCCCTAAGAGGAGGCCCCCTCATGCCCACTGACGCAGGAGACATCCGGGTAGGCGGCGAAGCGAAGATCTTCCTCGCCCCGCTCGGTACCGCGTTCCCCACCTTCGATGTCGAACCCGCCGACCCGTGGGTTGACCTCGGTTACGTGACGACCGACGGCATCACCCTCACCTACGGCCGTGAGATCACAGAGATCTACGCCCTCCAGTCGATCGACCCGGTGCGGATCATCCAGACGAAGGCCCCCAAGTCGATCAGTTTCGCCATGATGCAGCACGGCCGCGAACAACTGTTCCTGGCGCTCGGGGGCGGCACGTTCACCGATGAGGTCACCCCCGCTGGCGTGGTGCGTTACACGCCACCTCCGGCGAGCTTCATCGACGAGCGGGCCATGCTGTTGGAACTGGTCGACGGCACCGCCAAATACCGCTACGAGTACAAGCGCTGCCAGAACCGTGAGCCCGTGGAGAACAAGCTCGTGCGAGAGGACGCCGCCACCTTCCCCGTCACCATGCAGATCCTGGTGCCGTCCGATTCGTCGGCGCCTTTCGAGATGCTCACCAACGACACGGCGTTCGACGACGCGGTGCTGCTGGGCGCCAACGGCCGGTCCGCCAACGGCAACGGCAACGGCAACGGCGATGCTGTCAAGCGCGAGAGCGACGAGGACGAGTCCGAAGAGGCCGCCCGGGCCCGCCGGGAGAGCGAAGCTCCCGTCGCTACCAGGAAGCGCTGACCGTGCCCTCGTTCGTGCCCCTCGGCCGCTACAAGGTCACGTACCTTGACGGCCGGGTCGAAGAGGTCCGCTCCAACTTCGCTGACATCATGCGCCTCGAAGCCGACCTGCCCAAGGGCGACACGCCCGACGGCACGTCCCTCGCACACGGCGTGTGGCTGTACTTGGGGAGACCCAAGGGCGACTTGATGGCGTGGGCCGGTGACGTGTTCCGCATCGAGCCGCTCAGCGACGAACCGGAGCCGGAGCCGGACCCTACCCCGCCGGCAGCTGGGGACGACTGATCTGCCAGCTGTCGGTGGCGACCCGCACCCCGGTCGCCGATGTGGCGGCCTGTGACCTCACGACCCTGCTGACTCTCGCCGAAGAGATCCGCACCGAGCGCGAGCTTGAGACGTGGACGACCCGCGAAGAGTTGATGGCCATGCTCATCGACCTGTTGCACGTGATGCGGGTCGAAGCGTTGGCCGGCATGGGCGTGAAGTCACCGCCGCGACCCCTACGTGTCCCTCGCCCCGGTGACCGCAGCGAGGACGACATCCCCACGGTCAGCCCCCGCCAATTGGCTGCCTTGACGATGGGAACCTGAGATGCCTTCGAGCGTCGGCACTGTCTTCGTCGATGTCCGCTTCAACACAGGCAACCTCGCCGGTGACCTGCAACGCTCCCTCACGGGCGCTGCGGCCGGTGCTGGTGCCCAAGCCGGCGCTGAGGCCGGCGCCGGCCTGTCGCGGGGCTTGGGGGCGTCGCTCACCTCGCTGGGCACGAGCATGGGCAACTTGGGCCGCCAGGTCTCCCTCGGCCTGTCCCTCCCACTGATCGCTTTCGGGCGGGCGGCATCGAACGCGTTCGCCAGCTTCGACACGGCGATGACGCAAACCTCGGCGCTCGCCGGCGTCAACGCGAAGACCGTCGACGCCTGGCGGGGCGAGGTCATGGACTTGGGCGCCGAGTACGGCGTCATGGCCGCCGATGCCGCCAAGGGCCTGTACTTCATCGCCAGTTCGGGTGTCGAAGCCGCCGACGCCATGGGTGTGTTGGAGGTCGCCACCAAGGGCGAAGCCACCCAGTTGGGCTCGACCGCGCAGGTCGCTGACGTCGTCACCTCGGCGATGAACCAGTACGGCAAGGAGAACATCTCCGCGGCGCAGGCGGCCGACATCCTGACCGCGGCGGTGCGTGAAGGTAAGGGCGAAGCCGACGACATGGCCGGAGCCCTGTCCCGGGTGATCCCGTTGGCCGGGTCGATGGGTGTCAGCTTCGGTGAGGTGGCTGGCGTCATGTCGGCGCTGACGCTGTCGGGCACGTCGTCCGACGAGGCGGCCACACAGATCAACGCCCTGCTGACGTCACTCCAGAAGCTGCCGAAGGACGCCCAGCAGTCCATGAAGGCGTTGACGGGGCTCGACTACGCCACCGTCCAGAACGACCTGAAAACGAAGGGCCTCACCGAAACGCTGCGGGAGATCTACAACGCCTTCGGTGACAACGAGGACGCCATCGCCAAAGTGTTCGGCAACGTCCGGGCGCTGCGGGGCATCACCGGCCTGTTCGGCGAGAAAGAAGAACAAACCCGCCGGGTCGTGGACGCCACCACCCACGCCATGGGGGCGCAGGACAAGGCGCTACAGGACACCCAAGCGTCCGCCGCGTACGCGCTGCGCCAATCCCAAGCCGAGTTCGACAACGCCATGACCTCGATCGGGGCGTCGGTGACACCGGTGGTCGCCGGGTTCACGAGCTTCGCCGCTTCGGTCGTCAACTTCACAGCCATCTTCGGGCCCGCCGGCCAGAAGGTTCTCGTGTTCGTCGGCACGATCGCTGCCGCCGCCGGCCCGCTGCTCTACATGGGTTCGTCGATCATGCGTCTCGGCGGCAACCTCATCGACCTGTCATCCAAGTTGAACATCGGTTCACGGATAGCGGCGTTGGCCGAGTCGGGCAACAGTTTCGGTCGGGCGCTCACCACCCTCATCCCCAAGCTCGTCCAGTTCAAGGGCGCCATCATCGGGGGCACCGCGGCGATCGCCGCCGGCATCATCACCTACCAGTTCTTCACGGCGAAGGTCCACGAGCTGGACGAGGCATACCGCCAGCTCGGGGAGGAAGGCAAAGAGAAGACGGCGAAGTCGTCGACCTTCGACGAGTTGACGCAGCGGGTCACGATCGCCAACGAAGGCATCGCCCGCACCAACGAAGAGATCGGCCAGCTACAAGAGCGCGACGCTAAGGGCGGGTTGTTCTCCAACTTGAACTTGGGTCTCGCTCAGGCGATGAACAACGCCAACAGCGCCGGCCAAACGTTCGTGACGATGGGCGAGGACGCCCAGAGCGCTGTCAACCAGGTGGTCGCCGTCTCCGACCAGTTCGGTCTCACCCGTGACGCCGCCACCAAATGGATCTTGTCGCAACGGGGCGCGGGACAGGTCTACAAGTCGAACGAGGAAGCGCTCAAAGCGTACGACGAGGCCCTGCGCCGGGGTGACGCCTCCACGAGAGAGGCGACGGACTCCACGAACGCCGCGAAGAACACGTGGGAAGGGCTCATGGCGGCAGTCAAGGGCACCTCGGACATGTTCTTCGCCGCCGAATCCGCCCAGACCGCTTACAACTCGGCGCTCAAGAAGATCGAGGACGCCAAGAAGGGTGTCGCCACCGCCGAGAAGAACCACCGCGACGCCGTCACCGATGTCGTCGACGCTCAGCGCAACGAGGTCAAAGCCAACGAGGCGGTCGCGGCGTCGACCCGCAAGGTCGAAGACGCCAAGATCGCCGCCGCCGAAGCCCAGAAGGCACTCGACGACGCCCTGGCGGGCCCGTCGGTCGATGAGAAGCTCGATGTGCGTTCCGCTCGCCTGGCGGTCCGTGAGGCACGAGCGGCCATGTCGGGCCCGGGCCAGTCGGGGCTCGACCGGGAACGCAACGCCATCACGCTCGCCCGTGCCCGGGAGGACTTGAAGCGAGCTGAAGCGGCCCATGACGGGCGCATCGCTGACGCCCGTAAGGACGTGGCCAGCGCCACCGACGCCGTCCGCGACGCCGAACAGTCCCGTCAGGACGCGATCGCCGCGGCCGCGGCCGCCCACCAGGCGACCCTCGACGCTCAGGTCAAAGAGCGGGACACGCTCAACGAGATCTGGACCGCCCAAGGCAACGTCACCCAAGCGCAGAAGGACGCCGTACAGCCGGCGATCGATCTGGCCAACGCGCAGGGCAACCTTGTCATCGGGTTCCAAACGGGCACGATCGAAGCCGACAAGTTCCGCGAGTACCTCGTCAAGCTCAAGGAGCTGTACCCGGAGCTGGGCACCGAACTCCAGAAGTACCTCGACAAGTTCGACCAGTGGGAACGTGACCACCCGAAGACGGCCGTTCCCCCGCCACCGGCACCACCGCCACCACTGGTGCCGCCGGCCACCCCGTACAGGGCTACCCCGACACCCAGCGGCGAAGGCAAGTACATCCCCGGTGTCGGCTACGTGAAAGGCAACCGGGCCATCGGCGGACCCGTCGGTGCCGGCAGCCTCTACGAGGTCAACGAACGCAACGTCCCCGAACTGTTCTCGGCTGGTGGCCGCCAGTACCTGCTGCCTGTCAGCTCGGGCCGGGTCACGCCCGTGGACGTGAAGGGCGGCGACGGGATCAGCGTCGGCGACATCTACGTGCAAGGCGCCGAGTCCCCCGTCCAGACCGCCTACGAAGTGAGAAGGCAGTTGCGGGTGAAGGCGAGGACGAAGGTCTAATGGCGTACGAGATCCGGTTCCCCCATCACCTTGAGATCGACGGGGTGCCCCTGTCGACGGCGGCGTGGGAACACCAGAACATTCAGACGCTCTACTCGGGGGCGGCGGTGCGAGGCGAGAACCGGGTGATGCCCGGTGCCCGGGGGAGGCGTGCGTTGCCGTGGCGACCCGACGAAACGATGCGCACCTTGACCCTCGCCATCTTCGGTGACCTGTCGTGGGACGGCACGAAGAACGACGACGCCGTCGCCGGCCTGTGGGCGAACGTCGCTCACATCCAGACGTTCATCGTGGACAATCCCGGCAACGCCGGGTCGACCCGCACGGCGATCATCAAACGGCCCGACAGTCCCGACCTGACTGCCACCATCCAAGTCCGGGGTTTCGAGATCGACGACGAGTCCTACAGCCCGGCCGCTATCGCCGCCTCGATGGACATCGCCTTGCTGTCGGGAGCGTTCACGTGAGGGTCATCTACCCGGTCGGCAAAGAGGCGTTGCTGCGAGGCCAGATCGACCTCATGACCGACACGATCAAGGCGCAACTCGTGGGCGCCTACACGTACCAGCCGGCCGACGCCGACGTGGACGACCTCGTCGACCTGGTCGGTGCCCCGCTCATCGTGTCCGTCACCGACGTCGCCGGGGGCATCGCATTGTGCGCCGACCTCGTGTACGTCGATCTGGGGGGCAACACCGTGACCGGCATCGTCTTCTACCAGGACGCCGGGCCGCTCATCGCGTACACGAACCAGCGGGCCGACACGGTGCCCATCAACGTCGTGCCCAACGGCGCCGACGTCACGTTCTCGTTCGACTTCCTGCTCAAGATCTAGGGGACCTAATGGAGATTGCCTACACCGAAGATCTTGGGCCGGTCATCAACGGGATCTGGCGGGGCGAGACCACACCTGTCACCGGGCCCGGCACGTACGTGTTCTTCATCACCTGCGACCTCGACGACGCGTCCACGATGCAGGTGCAGGTCATCGCCAACCCGGGCGGCGACTACGCGCTCGTCGAGGACTACACGTCGGTGCCTGCTGACCTGTCGAGCGCGGCCATGTCCGCCGGGTTCCAGTCCGCTCCCGTGCCCCTCGTCGACAACACGTGGACAGCGTCGGTCCGAGTGATGCACGACGACGCCACCCTTGACCACACGTTCGTGTTGAAGGTCGTCAAGCTGTGACCCGACGGGGCGACCTGCACTACTACGGCGCCGGCACTGTCGCCCCGTTCGATCAGACGGTGAAGGTCAACGGTGCCGCCAGCGGCGCCCAAGCCGGTGCGCCCATGGTCGGCATCGAGGGGGTCGTGCCGCCCCGCTTGCGGGCCACCCTGCACCGTCGCCCCGACATCGGCCCGGTCGTCATCGAACTGACCGGCGCCATGAACCGCCAGTGGCAGGACGAACTGAACGAGACAGGCACCGCGTCGATGGTGATCCCCAACGAGGACCCCCAGTCGACGTTCGTGCAACCCGGCGACATCATCCGCTTCGAAGACGACGGCTGGGCCTGTTTCGCGTGGATCGTGCAACACATTGAACGCATCCAGATCGCCCGGGGCGAAGAGATCGAACAGGTCACCAAGTTCTCCGGCAAGGGCCTGCTCGACATCTTGTCCCAAGCGCTCGTGTACCCGGCCAACAGTCTCGACGCCCTCCCCCGCGGCCCCGAAGGCATGAGCATGCGACCGGTCGAAGAGGACCGGTACTTCTCGTGGCAGTCGAACGCCTACAACGACGAGGCGTGGCTCAACGCCAAGCTGTACGCCCCCTACTGGCCGAACGAGTTGGACAGCCCCCCGGGCATGCCGGCGCACTCGGGCATGTTCGCCGGGTGCAAGGTGTGGCCGCTGCCGGGCTGCTGGCGCATCACCACGAACCAAGGCAACTACTGGATCGCCCCCGGGGGCTGGTGCTACTTCCGGCATCTCATCTGGATCGGTGACGACGACCCGACGAGAACCCTCGTCATCTACGGGCTCGCCGATGACGAATCCAAATGGTGGTTTGACGGGATGCCCCAGTACGAGACGTTCGAATGGACGAACGACGACAGCGACCTCGTCGAGTTCACGGTCGACATCGCCCCCGGCTGGCACATCCTGTCGGTCGCCGTCCACAACTCGGAGATGGGACCCATGTGGTCCGACATGTTCGGCGAGTGGATCAACCCGTTCTCGGTGATGTTCGCCGGCTACCGGTTTGACGACAACACCGGCGAGTTCATCGGCGGCCCCCTGTTCCAATCCGATGAGACCACCAAGATCGTCGACTACCCGCCCGGGCCGCCCGGTTGGACTCCCGGACAGGTGCTCGACCGCTGCCTGGTCGAGTCGGGCTGGTCCCGTAAGACGATCCCGTTCCTACAGGTCGGGTTCACCCACGACGTCGACTCCGACGGCACGCCGTGGCCGACCGTCACCGACATCTCGACCAAGGTCGGCACCGACTACCTGACGTTCTTCAAAGAGGTCGCCGAAACCTACATTGACTTGTGGATGGAACCCGGCACGTTCCGGTTGCACGCGTGGGTGAAAGGCCAGCGGGGCATCAACCGTCCCGACGTTGACCTCCACGCTGTCACCGACCCGAACGACCCCTACTCGGGCAACCTGGCGGGCCTCACGTTCACGAGGGTCGACTGAGATGCCCGTCAACGTGCTCCTGTGCCGCTGGATCGGTGGCTGGCGGGAAGTGCGCCACGAAGCGTCGATCGCCACCTATGGGCGCCGTGAAGCCCTCATGGGCCTCGGTGCCATCCAGTCCCCCCAAGAGGTCGACCGGGTCGCCGGCGAGCAGCTCGCCATCTTCGCCGACCAGCGCACCGCCATCGCGGCTGACCTCGAACCCATGGGTGTCGCCGACCGGCCCTACCGGGCGTGGAACGTGGGCGACACGATCACCGTCCCCAACTACGGGGGCGGCACGATCAGTCAACGGGTGCGGGCGTTGACTGGCAGCGAGGACGACAACGGCGAGATCACCTACAGCCCCGAACTCGGCGACCTCATCTTGGAAACCCAAGAACGCCACGAACAAGCCATCAAGAAGATGGCCGACGGCACCCTCGACGGCGAGTCCCCCGTCGCCACCCCGGTGGCGCAGACGCAGCAGACGCAGCAGGGCTTCGGTGGCGCCCCGTTCCCGGACTACACCCCCGCATGACCGACCGCTGGTATGTGATCGCTCTCTGCCTCGCCTACCTGGTCGCCGGGGCGATCCTCGCTTTCGGTTGCCTCGTGCTACTCCACGCCGCCGACCAGATCGACAGCGCCAACCTGTGCAGGAGGATCTGAATGGCCGCCACATCCCCGTATCCCGCCAACGGGGCTGTCGTGCGCGGCGACCCGTTGAGCATCCCTGTCAACATCTCCGTCGACGGTGCCCCCATCGACGTGTCCGGCTCCGACTGGCGGGCACAGGTACGCAGCAACTATGACGCCGCGCTCGTCGTCGAGTTCGACTGCACGGTCGTCACGCCCGCCGGGGGCACGGTCCCCTCGCAGGTGCTCATGACCATGTCCGGCGACGACACGGCCAAGCTCAAAGACAAGATGGTGTTCGACCTCGAAGAGTTGGATCGCACTACGGGCGACACGATCAAAACGTGGTGGATCTGCACGGGCATCAAGATCCAGCCGGACGTGTCCCGCGACGACCCCGGGCCGCTCACGGTTGAGCGACCGTTCACGCCGCAGGTGGCTCGCCGTGCCTGAGATCACGCTCGACCTGGTGACAGCCGAACCGGTCGAGCTGGACAGCACCGCCGAGACGGTGTCGTTGGAGTTGCACAACGAGGCCGTCACGCTCGACTTGAGCGAAGGGTCGGTCACGCTCGACGCGTCGACGACCCCGGCTGTCGAGTTGAACTATCAGAGCGACCTCGACGAGGTGTACCTCAACGCCACCACCGACGACATCAGCTTGGCGGTGATCGAAGAGACGGTCGCTCTCGATGTCACGCCCGCCGAGATCATCGAGCTGGGCTACACCTCCGACGGGCCCCCCGGCCCGCAAGGTGAACCGGGTGAACCCGGTCCCCCCGGCGACGTCGGCCCTCCCGGCCCTGTAGGACCCCCGGGCGCTGATTCGCATGAGCCCGGCCCCATGGGACCCCCGGGCGCTGTCGGACCGCCAGGTGCCGACGGAGACCCCGGTCCCGCTGGTGCTGACGGTGCCCCCGGACCGGCCGGACCTGAAGGCCCCGAAGGCCCTGAAGGGCCACCGGGTGCTGACGGTGCCCCGGGTGCAGATTCGACTGTCCCCGGGCCGGCTGGACCCCAAGGTGATCCCGGCCCCGAAGGTCCCCCCGGAGCGGACGGCGTCGACGGCATCGACGGTACCCCCGGCCCGCAAGGTGACCCGGGACCTACCGGAGCGGACGGTGCCCCCGGACCGCAAGGCCCCCAAGGTGTGCCGGGCGCAGACTCCACGGTGCCCGGCCCTGCCGGACCTCAAGGCGACCCTGGACCCAAGGGCGACCCCGGTGACCCCGGACCAGCCGGCGCTGACGGGGCACCAGGAGCCACCGGCCCGAAGGGCGATAAGGGCGACCCGGGCGCTACTGGACCTGCGGGTGCCGACTCCACCGTCCCCGGTCCCGCCGGACCGACCGGTGCGACAGGACCCGCAGGCTCGACAGGACCCCAAGGCCCCAAGGGCGACAAGGGCGACACGGGCACGGCGGGCGCTACCGGTCCTGCCGGCAGCACGGGACCCGCCGGCCCCGGGCTCGTCCCCGGCGGCACGACCTCGCAGAAACTCGTGAAGAAGTCCGGCACCGACTACGACACGCTCTGGAACCAGCCGTGGGCCGAGAACGCCTACGTGGGGGTCAACGCACCCACGGGCACACCCAAAGTCGGGGACCTCTGGTACGACAGCGACGACCCCGCCACGTCACCCATCGCGTTGCCCGTCAGCATCGTCAACGGCGGCACCGGGGCCACCGCCCCGGCATCGGCCCGCAGCGGGCTCGCCGTGCCTGCCATCGGGAACAGCACCACCACCGCCGGGCCACCCGCCACCGGCACGTGGGCCAGAGGCGACCAGTGGTTGGACTCGAACACCGTGCTATGGCTCTGCGTCACCGCCGGCTCGCCCGGCACGTGGCAAGCGAAGAACGTCGGCGAAGAGTTGGCCTACACGCAGATCACCGCCACCGTTACCATCACCGCCACCACGGCCGCCGCCGCCCAACTCGTGATCAACAGCGGGACCCGCAACTATGACGGCACGCCGATCATGATCGAGTTCTTCTCCGAGTACATCGAGGTCCCGAGCGGCCAGTGGGTCGTCGGTGAACTGTGGGACGGCTCGACCGACCTCAGCCAACACTGGGAGGTGGGGCCGGGCGGGGCGAGCGGATCGATGGGTTCGGCCGGGGTGCTCGCTCGTCGGCGCCTCACTCCCACCGCCGGCTCGCACAACTATCAGATGCGGGGTTGGTTGACGGGGGCCGGCACCGGCAAAGTCGACGCCGGGCTCGGAACCTCAAGTGGCACCAACGCACCCGCCTACATGCGGATCACGAGGGCGTGACATGGGCTCGATGAAGATATGGACCGGGTCGGCGTGGGAGACCGCATCGCAGCAAGGTCCCGCCGGCCCGGTCGTCCTACCTGCCGGGGGCGCGGCCGGATCGGTGCTCGCCAAAGTGTCGTCGGCTGACTATGACGTCGGATGGACTCAGCAGGTGCCGAAAGGGCTACTAGCCCGCAACTCAAGCACCGCCAACGCCGTGTTCACTTCGACCACCGGGGGAAACCTGCCGTTCAACGTGGCGACTGACGCAACCCGTGCCTATCGGGTGTGGCTGGTCGCCGCGCAGGCAACACTGTCGAGCGGTACCGGCGGCGCCGACCGCTGGTGGATTGAGCTGATGGCTGACGGCACCCCGATCGGCAACGCCCTCGACATAGTCGGCAACGGGGCGAACGTAGGTGTCACTTCCTTCTCGACGCTCTGGTTCCCCACCACGGGCTTGCACGCCATCGAATACAACGCCCGGGAGATAGCCGGCGCCGCGACCTTCACGATCGCCGCCAGCGTCAACAACCCGACGTGGCTGTTCGTCGAAGACATGGGACTGCGCTAAGCGGTCCGACCCCCCACCCACCTGACCCCATGGAGACCACCATGCTTGCTCTCATCGGCAGTTACCCCGAGACCAGCGAATGGCTGCTGCTCATCGCGGCGGTCGTGTTCGTGATCGCCGCCGTGCTCAAGCTCACCGTGCGGGCGGCCGCCGACGGCGGGCGCAGCGTCGTCGACCCGACCCGGGGGGCGCTCGTGCCCATCGGGCTCGCGCTCGTCGCTGTCGCGTGGTTGATCGTGTGACCAAATGGAAGACGGCCCTCCCGTGGGAGGGCCGTCTGTCGTGATCACGGACCCGAATCCATGACATGCCACGACGCGCTCAAACTAGCCCAAGGCAAGGGCCTACAGCGACATGTCGCCGAGCTGAACCGGCTCTGTGACGCACCCACCATCGAGGGCATCATCGACGGCTGCCGGCAGCGAGTGAACGCCCGGGTCGATGCGGCACGAACACACGTGCACCACGACGTGGCGAGATCGATCGCAGACTGACTTCAGGCACGGTAATGTCCGGGTCAATGGACCCGAAACCATGCGCTACGAACCCATGCGCCCGGCCCTGCCCTGTCGTGGCAGCGCCCACCCGATACCCCACCACCCCCGAAGGGACCCCGAATGCCCACTAAAACGATCACCCCCTGGCAGTTCGGCGCGTACGTGACCGAACCCGTACGCACCACCATCTCCGCCCTGCTCTGGGCGCTACACCACGAGGGCGGCACCATCCGCAGCGAGAACGGCCGGGTCGGCACCGCCCTACGCGACCGTGCCGTCGAGCTGGGCTACTTCATCCACCCCCGCTACCAGGCGTCATCGAAGAGTGCGAGCGGTGGCATCTCCAGTCTGTTGGCGTCACTGGAGCTGGACACCTACGGCACCGAAGCGATCGAACGGGAGAAGAACGGCACTCGGTCATTCGAGATCCGCCTGCTGCTCGAAGACGAAGAGATGCCCCCCAAACCCGTCAAGGTCAAGAAGACGTTGGGGGACTCGACCGAACCGGTAGCCAACCCTGTCGACGTGAGCCGGCCCATCGACGCCGTCGAGCACGTCGAACAAGGCGACCTTCAAGAAGGCTGGGACGACATTGACGCCCCAAACATGGCACCCGACATGATCGACACCGCCGACATCTCGTCATTCCCCGAGGTCATCGTCGTGTCCGACAACCCGGGCCCGTACGGCCTCGTGCTCGAAGCGCAACGGTCCATCACCCGGGCGTTGGTCAGCTTGGCCGGGAACACCCCGCCGCCCGTCGACCACACCGAACTCGTGGCGCTCCGGGCCCGGGTCAACGTGCTCACCGAAGAACTGGCCAACGTGCGGGCCGAACGGGACCGGTTGATGGAAATCCTCGCCGCCTCCACCATCCGGTACCCCGCAGAGAACGGAGCCGCCTCGTGAGCTATCCCGCCAGCGACAAACCCAACCCCGGCTCCGACGAGGCCCGCCTGCTCGGATGCCTGTGCCCCATCCTCGACAACAACCACGGCAAACACCTGCCGTGGACGGGTGGCTGGTGGATAGACGAACACTGCCCCATCCACGGCGACGGCCGGGAACCCGTACCGGCATGACCACCCACACCCAAGTCGTCCTCTACCTGACGACCTTCACCATCGGGCTCGCATTGGGTTGGGTCGCCGGCAGCGCCGCCCCGTGGGCATGGCCCGCTCTCGTCATCGCCCTAGCCATCGGTGGGGGGTGGATCGCCTACAGCGTCATCACCGCCCGACGCATCGCCGACGAAGACTGGGCTGTCCACGCCGAGGCCGCCAAGCGGCTACTCGACGAAACCGAAGGCGACGAGACCGATGGCTGACCGCCGCCCCAAACCTATTGATTGGGTGCTGGTCGCCCAGACGGTGATGGTCGTGGCGATCATCATCGGGGGCGTGTGGTTGATGCGCCGAACCTACTGAGGCCGGGTGGTGCGAGGGCCGACGACGTCCCCCGCTACCACCCCGGTGCCTCGGGCCTAGACCGACACTCCCGCCCACCCACACACGTCCTCAAGCGACGTCCGGGGGAACGAGTCCTCCACCACCGCTTGGATGCCGAAGTAGTTCACCAGGGCATCCACACAGCGAGCAGAAGCCGTCCACGACAGGCCGGCGTCCGGTTCCTGGTGGATCACGCACCAGTACCGGTGATCGAGCAGGTGGCCGATCCCCCCGAGCGCGGAGCGGATTCCACACACCCTGTGGATCGGGTGCGCCTGGTCGGTCGGCTCGTTGCACAACACGCACGACACCGACAGCTCGCTGATCCGGTTCATCGGAGATGACCCCCCAAGGCTCGCACCCACGACTCAAGGTTCCGTTGGGCCTCGTCGTCCGACGGGAACACCATGTGGATCGGGGACTCGTGGCGGTCGGCGACCGTCAACAGCCACGGGCCGATGCGGACGTACTCGGTGGTGCCGTCCTCGTTCGACCACCAGTCATCGGCGTAGCCCCGCAGTTTCAGCAACTGGGCGGCCATGGCCATGAAGTCCTGCCCGCCCACCACTTCACAGACCACGTCCCCGTCGTCGGTGATGGTCGTGGCCACCTCCCCGATCTGGTCGTGGGCCAACACGATGCAATCCCCCTCACCCATCCACAGCTCGACGCTGGGGATGTCGCCTTCGAGGTGCCAGGCGATCGAAGCGGTGTCGGAGAGGAATAGCGGGTCGGGAAGGTTGGTGTCGGGCATTGGGGGCTCCCTCGTTTCGGGCGTGGGGACAGGGCCGAGGGTAGTTGCGGGTGCTTGCCCGTGCGCTGACTGTGTGGTCACCGGGCGTGGCAGCACCCGGGAGGGGGAAGCCGCAGGGGGCTCCCCGGAAGGATTATTGGCGTAAACGTCCGGCGGTCTAGTACGTTTCCGCTCGGAGCGGGCGAGGGGTGTTGGTGGTCAGAACCCCTTGAAATGGCCGTTCACGCAGAGAGTGCAAGCGACTGTTGTTCCTCGGAACTTCAGTCGGGTACACTCTCTGACATGACCCGAATCCATCTCACCCCCACCCCCGACCTGAACACGTCCGTCCTGCCCCACCTCGGCGTGCGTGGCCTGCGCATCGCCATCTACGTGCGGATCAGCAAAGACGACACGCAGTCCATGGCCGGCGTGAACCGCCAAGAGGCCCTGTGCCGCGAGATGATCGCCCAGCGCTACCCGGGCGACCACACCATCACCGTCTACAGCGACAACAACATCTCGGCGTGGTCCGGCGCCCGCCGCCCCGACTACGAGCGGCTCATGGCCGACGTGCAAGCCGGCAACCTCGACCTCGTGGTCTGCTACGCCACCGACCGCCTCTACCGCCGGGTGCGCCTCTTGGAAGACATCATCACCATGACGGAGGTCAACGGCTCGTTCGTGCCGATCGTCGGGGTGCGCTCCGGCGACTTGGACCTCGCCACCGCCGACGGCCGCATGCACGCCCGCATGCTCGCCGCCGTCGCGCAGCACTCGTCCGATAAGACCAGCGAGCGCCTGAAGGACCGCAACGCCGAAGAGGCCGCCAAGGGGTTCGCTCCCCCCGGGCCCGCCCCCTACGGCTACACCCGCATGCCCAACCCCGGCGGGGCCAAGTGCGGCCACACCTACGTGATCAACGAGCCTGAGGCCCGCATCGTGCGGGAGGTCGTCACCTCCATCGAGGCCGGCGACTCCATGGTCTCCATCGCCCGAGCGCTCAACTACCGGGGCATCCCCAAGCGCAGCGGCACCGAGTGGAAGCCCGACGACATCCGCCGCATGGTCATGTCGCCCGCCATCGCCGGCCTGCGAGGCCACACCCCCCGGGCCAAGAAAGGCAAGGTGTGGCGCCAGTCCGTCACCGGCAAAGGCAACTGGAAGGCCATCGTCCCCGCCCACCGCTGGGAGGCCATCGAAGAGACCCTGAGCGACGACAGCCGGCGCCAGCGTTCGCCTGGCACCAACTACTGGCTCTCCACGGTGCTGGTCACCGAAGACGGTCGCCCCCTCGTGGGTTCGGTCACCCGGGGTTCCAACGGCATCGACCGGCGCATCTACCGGCCCACCTCGAAGCCGTTCGTGAGCATCGACGCCGACCAGGTGGAGGACGCCGTCGGCCGGGTGCTGCGCTTGGCCGGGTCCGAGGTCGTGGGCGTCGAGACGCCCGACGTCACCGACGACGAGATCGCACTGGCCGACCAGTTGGAGGCCATCGACGCTGAGCTGGGCGACCTGTCCCGCCGGGTCAAGCTGCCGACCGACCACCCCGACTACCTGCTGCCGGTCGAGCGCAACGGGGCACGGGCCGGGCTGCTGGAGCACCGTGCCAAGGTCATCGCCGACATGCCGGCCGCTCAGCAGCGGTCCATCCTCGCCCCCGGTAAGACGCTGGCCGACGAGTGGGACGACCTCGACGCAGGCGACCGCCGGTTCATGGCGCTCGACCTGTTGGGTCACGTCACGGTGACGGCGGTGGGTCGGGCGAAGGTGCCTGTGCCGGAGCGGCTCTCGTTCGAGAAGGGGTTCCCCGTGCCTGGCGCCGCCGCCTGAGCCCTTCGAGCAGGTGAGCCTGTACCTCAGGGTCCCGGGCTCGTTCCCGGGTCCCGTGGCGGGCCATCAACGCCTCTATCTCACTATCGGTGACAGGAGCCGGGTTTCCTCTAGGGGCCCGGCTCTCTGCGTGTTCGTGGTCGGAGTTCATGCACTAACCCATATCACCGAATCCTCTAACCACACCCATGTAGTTTATCGAGGAAATGCGCCATCTGAACCTGAAGCCAATCTGGGTATTGCGCTAGCGGCGTGACTCATGGTGTAGTGCCTACGTGCTCATCGGTGCCTGTCGGTAAGGCGCTAACGCACAGGGGACAAGGCCACCGGCCTCAATGACGAGCCGCCACCGGCACCGCCGGTAGCGATATAGATGGCCGTCCCCACCTCGATTAACGGTGTCATGACCAGAGCGAACGCCCGTCACACACAGTGATGGAACGCGGGCATGTACCGGTAGGTCTCAGGGGGTCGATCATCGCTCGGTCGACCGGTCGGTTCTGCGTCTCCACCGGGGACCGGCCGCCCCTGTCGTCGTGCCCGGTGGTCCCGTTCGGGGCCCTGCTGTGCACCCAGCTGCGGCCCCGCTGTCGCAGGCCGGGACCATCGGGCACGGCCCACCACACGATGCGACAGGAGATGTCCGTGACCGATGATCCCCCCGCGCCCACGCTGCCGTTGCTGGGCGAGGAACCCAAGCTGGTCAGACCCGACACCGACGACCTGCGCCTGTGGTCGGTCACCACGCTGATCGGCGCACTCGACAAGCCGGCACTCGTCTACTGGGCGGCGCTGGAGACGGCGAAGGCGGCTGTTGACAAGGTCTCCGTGTGGTCCTCGATCCTCGACTCGGACGGCCGGGACGAAGCGATCAACTACCTGAAGGGCGCCCGGTTCCGCCGGGGCCGGGGCGAACGGTCGGCCACCGAGCTGGGCACGGCCGTGCATCACGCCGCCGAGCAGAAGGTGTTGCACGGCGCGTACCCGCCGGACGTGGCCGCCGACCAGGAGCTGCGGCCCTTCCTCCACCAGTTCAACCAGTTCCTGCGGGACTTCGAGCCGCAGTACATCGCTGCCGAGGTGACGGTGTTCAACCCGACGTATGGGTATGCCGGCACGGCCGATGCCTTTGTGCGGATCGGTGACCAGTCGTTCATCCTCGACATCAAGACGAGCAGGGAGAGCGTCGACGGGCAGGGCAAGCCGAAGGTGCCTTACCCGGAGGCCGCGTTGCAGATGAGCGCCTACGCGAACGCCGAGTTGGCGGCCGTGTGGCGGGCCCGCCAGTCCGAGGTCTACAAGCGCCGGTACTACCTGCTGTCGAACACGGAGCGGGCGTTGGGTGTGCCCGTCCCCCCGGTCGACATGGGCCTGGTGCTCATGCTGTTCCCGGACCGGTACGCCTTGCATCCGGCGCGGGTCGACGCCGAGGTCTTCGAGTTCTTTCTCCACACGATCGAGTGCGCCCGGTGGGTCAACGACGTCTCGAAGGATGTCTTCGGGCCGGCGCTGATCCCCCCGAAGGCGTTCGTGGTCGACGACCCATTTGCCGGTTTGCCAAGCGAATGACAAGTCACGTCCCCGTCTACCTCTCCCGAGCCGCCCCGCCCCGACAACCCGGTTCGCTCCCAAACACCACCCTAACCCGACTGACCACCCCATCCCGGGGCCAGCCCCGAAGCGAGATCCCATGCTCATTGATGACCTGCTCGCCAAACACAAGGCCACGCTGCCATCCGAGTTCATCGTGACGATCGAAGCCCAGAACTTCCTCGACGCCATGCACGCCCAGTACCCCGGCGAGCTGGCCGAGTGGACACACGCCCACGCCCTCGACGTCGTCACCAACAACCTGCGGCGCATGCTGCTCGGTGATCGGCAGAAGGCCCGAGGGCGCCGCGGTCGGTTTCGTGACGCAACCGACCAGTTCGACCCGGCCGACGCCGAATCGGTGGATGTGTTCTCCCAACGATTCGTGATCGACCACGACAACATGTGGCGCCGCCTCGGTGAGATGACCGGGAAGGACCATCTGTTCGTGGCCGACCAGTACACGAAGACGGGCCGCCGGGCGCTCATGGAAGCCGCGTTCCATCGGGCCATCGCCAAACGCGTTGGGGATCGCCGCACCGATGAGGTGTTCGGCCCCGACGAACTGACCGAGCTACGGGTCACGTTCGTGAGCAGAACCGACGAAGCGGGATGACTTCCCCCGCCTGCGCTGGCCGGACCGAAACGACCTGCCGGGACTACACGACCCCCCCTCCTCATCGACTTCCCATTCCCACGCCAGACGTTCCCGCCCATGACGACGCCCCCGCCTCACCCGGCGCTTGCCTCGCCCCGACCGACTACGTCTCACCCACGCCACCCGCGTCCACTACGCCCCGCGCCTCGCCGACAGCCCGGGTCTCGCTCAGCTCGATCCTCTTCAGGTCTCCCCGACGGTCCTAACCAGGCCATCTCAAACCGGGCCGACTAGCCAACCCGGGCCGTTCCTTCACCCGCCGGGCCATTCCGACAAACCAATGCCCCCCGAACCAAATCCACCCCCGAAAGGAACCCACCATGGGTGTTCTCTCTGTCTTCGAGTCCTACCGTCACCGTGCCTACCCCTACACCTGGTCCGGCCAAATCACCGTTGAGTGCATCGCCGGGGGCATCCCCTCCGACCCCAAGGTCGCCGAAGGCTGGCTGAAAACGAAGCTCGCCGACAAGGACGACCTGATCCGTGACCTCGTCATGGAGGTGATGATTGAGCGGCGTGTCACCACCGACGAAGCCGTCGCCATCGTCGACGAGTCCAAGCACATCAACGGGTTCAAGCGTGACCCCGAGCGGGGCCTGTACTGGGAAGGCCGGTGCCTCAAGGCGGCCATGAAGGAAGCCGTCTCCATCGCCGTGAACGCCGGGCACCTGTCGGCGAAGAACGTGTGGGGCAAGCCGGACAGCAAGTCGTTCCTCAAGGGCGTGCGCAACTGGTGGCCCGAGCACGTGTTCATCCGTGAGGACCGGTTGTTCCTCGGCGTCACCGAGCCCACCGGGATCAGCCAGCGGTTCGTGCACGTCAACACGCCCCAAGGTAAGCGCTCAGCGATCCAGTGCGAAGAGTACGTCGAGAACGCCGTCATCGACTTCACCGTCGATTCTGACTACGACATCCCCGAAGACCAGTGGGCGATGATCTGGCTGACGGGTGAGCAGAACGGCGTGGGTTCATCCCGCTCGCAGGGCTTCGGGCGCTACTCGGTCACGAAGTGGGAGCGCCAGTGATCGTCGACATCCAACGCCGCATCCGTGAGGTGGGCCGCATCCGGTTGGGCTCGCAGGTCCCGTCCCGCAACGGGTCCCGCCCCAAAGCCCTCGACACATTCCGCCTCACGTCCCCTGACCGTGCGGTCATCGAAGCGGTGGCCGCCATCTACGGGGGCACCCCGCAGGAGTGGGACAACAACGGGTCCACGCAGTACGAGGTGTTCACCACGTCCCCCATGTTGCGCATCGCCCTACCGCCCAACCCTTCCGACTTGGGCTGGTCGCAGTTCTATGAGCAGTGGGCGAAGGGCTACTGCACCCGGCGCTGTAGCGGCGTCCACGACGAGATCCGCGAAGCCCCCTGTGACTGTGACCCGGACAACCGCACGTGCAAACCCACGTCCCGCCTGTCGGTGCTGTTGCCCGACGTGGCCGGGTTGGGGGTGTGGCGGTTGGAGTCGCACGGCTGGAACGCTGCGGTCGAACTGGCCGGCGCCATCCACCTGATCGAAGCGTTGGCGGGTGCGGCGGCGATCGTCCCGGCCCGTCTGCGAATCGACGCCCGCCAGCAGAAGCTGATCGTGAAGGGCAAGCCGGAGACACGTGACTTCATCGTGCCTGTCATCGACTTGGACGTGTCGATCACGGGCGTGCAGTCGCTGGCGGCCGGCACGGCGGCGCCCATCGAGGTGGACGGCGGCAACTGGGGTGCCGTCCCCCAACTCGACGCCCCCGTGGGCCTGACCGTCGAGTCGCAGCTCGCCGCCCTCGACGCCCCGAAGCCGCCGGCCAAGAAGCGGGCGAACGCTGCCGCTCCGATCCCGGCGACGAGGACAGCACCCCGCAAGGCCGCCGAGGTCGACGCTCAGGTGTGTTCCAAGTGCGGCAAGGCGTACGGGGCGGAGCCGCTCAAGAAGAACCCGGAGCCCGGTGGCAGCCGGTTCATCCACGCCCACTGTCCCGGTACGGAACCAGCCAGCCAGCCAGCGGGCGATGTGGTCGGGGACGGGGGCACGTCTAGCAGTCAGCGCTCGACTGCCAAACCCCCCGTCTCCGGCCGTGCCATGACCGGGGCCCAGCACGCCAAGGTCATGGCCGTCTCAGCGAAGGCGTTCCCTGCCGGCGAGCGTCGGGGACCCGAAGCCGATGCGTGGCGGCGACGTTGCACGTTGACCCTGTGCGAGATGTTGGGCATCCCCGGTCTCACGTCCCGGGCGGAGTTGAACTCGCAGCAGGCGTCCACGCTGATCGATGCCCTCGTGCAGATCGAAGCCGGGGCGTGGTCGTGGGAAGTCGACGACGACGAGACGTGCAAGCTCGTCGACGTCGCCGAGGGCGAAGTGCTGGGCACCGAACCGCTGCGGGTGGACGACCGGTGAGTTTCTCCCAGTTGACCAACTGGCGCACGGCCCGCCTCGACGACGTGAAGGTGTGGTTGGCCGAAACCGACGACGTCGACCAGGTGGCGTTGGCGTCCACGTTGCTGGCGAAGATCCGTCCGTCCACGAACCAGCACCGCCCCACCCCGCTGGCGGTCCTCGACATCGACGAGTCGATGCGGCGTGCCGAACGCCGGCTGGGTGAACTGGTACGGGCCGGGCAAGCCGCCGGGACGATCAACCGGACCCGCAGCGGTCCGGGCCGGTCGTCCCGTGAGATCACCGACCGGCACCGCTTGCACTGGGGCTACGTCATGTTCGACGGGGTGAGCGACGAGCAGTTCGATGCGGCCATCAACGAGGGCCGCCGGCAGGGCTCGTTGCAACGCAAGCTGCTCGAAGAGATCCTGCACCCCATTCAGGTGGCGCACCGCCGGGAAACCCGTAAGGGCCACGAACGCACGTGGATGCCGCTCACCGAACGGCTCGACCAGATCCGCCGGCTGGCGAACACTGGGCACCGCTCCAACCAGATCGCCCAGATGTTGGGCATCTCCGGGGACCACGTGCGCCGGTTGGCGAAGACCCACGACATCCGCCTCCCCGAAGGCCGCACCGGTAGCCGCACGATCAACGCCGACCGGGTCATGGCCGAATCGACCTCGACGCTCGAAGGCGTCGCCATGGCGATCGGGCTCATCGACACCGACGAACTCGACCCCGGACGTGTCCCCGAGTGGGCGGCGTCGCTCAAAGACTCGATCCGAACCCTGCAACACCTGCACAAGGAGATGACCCGATGACCGAACCCGAACCGTCCACGTCCCCCCCGAAGGGCCGGATCAAACGAGAGGCCGCCCTGCGGTGGGTGCCGCTCAACTTGATGCGAGTCTCGTCGCTCGCTCAGCGCAACATCAACGAGAACCGGGTCGAGCACCTGCGGGTCAACTTCGACCCCGAAGACTTGGGCAACCTGACGGTCAGCCTGCGAGACAACCTGTATTGGATCATCGACGGCCAGCACCGGGTCGAAGCGATGCGGCAACTCGGCTGGGGTGACCAGTCGATCCAGTGCTGGGTCTACGAGGGCTTGACCGAAGAGGAAGAGGCCGACAAGTTCCTATCCCTCAACGACAGCCTGTTGGTGCCGGCGCTCCCCAAGTTCAAGGTGGGCGTCACCGCCGGCCGGTCCGACGAGGTCGCCGTCGACGAGATCGTGCGCTCGCTCGACCTCGTGGTCAGCCGGGACAAGATTCCCGGGGCCATCCAAGCCGTGGGCACCCTGTTGCGCATCTACCGCCGGGCCGGTGGTGGACCGCTGCGGCGCACCCTGTTGATGATCCGGGAAGCGTACGGCGACGAAGGCTTCGAGGCGCCCGTCATCGACGGGTTGGGTCTGCTCGTGGACCGCTACAACGGTCAGCTCGACGACGAGGCCGCCACCCAAGCGCTACGCAACGCCCACGGCGGCGTCGCCGGGCTACTCAACCGGGCGGAGCATCTGCGCCGGTCGACGGGCAACGCCAAAGGCCACTGTGTGGCCGCTGCCGCCGTCGACATCTTGAACCGGTCGAGCAGTCGCACGAAGAAGCTGCCGTCGTGGTGGCAGGCACCGAAACCCAAAGCCAAGGTCGTCTCCAAGTCGGCCCCTGCTAAGGCCGACGCATGAGCCCGCAGGTGATGGGTGTCGACCTGTCGCTCAACAACACCGGGATCGCCCACGCCGACGGGTCCGTCGAAGTGTTCACGCCCCGCTACAACAACTCGACGAACGCCGGCATGGACCGGCTCTGCGAGATCCGGGACCACATCGCCAAAGCCACCTTCGCCGCCCTCGACCTCGTTGTCATCGAAGGGCTGGCGTTCGATGCGCACGACACCTACCGGTGGGGGGCGCAGCTGGCGGGCATCGTCCGGGCCGCCCTGTACGACCTCGGTGTCCCGTTCATCCTGTGCCCGCCCGGCACGCTCAAGAAGTACGCCACCAACAACGGCAAGGCCGGCAAAGACCAGGTGACCAACGCCGCCCAGAAACGCTTGGGGTACGACGGCTACCAGAACGACGAGGCCGACGCCCTGTGGCTGCGAGCCATCGGCCTCGCCCTCTGCGACGCACCCGCCGTCGAGATGCCGAAGGTGCACGACGACGCCCTGCGCCTACTCCGCCAGCAGCGACCCATCCAACGGCCGTCATGAGCGGCCAGTCGCTGTTCCCCGACGACTACCCGCCCAAACAGGTGGTGCCCAAAGTGAAACGCACGTGCTGCGAGGACATCACCGACCCGCCCGGTGACGTCGACGACTTCACGTGGCGCATGACCCACGCGTTCGGCCACACCCGTTCAACGGTCGGTGTCAACACACTCGCCGAACTCGCCGGCTCAACCTCGAAGGTCGCTCAGGCCGCTCTGGTGGAAGCGGAAGAGATCGGCTGGCTGCGCCGGGTCGTGCCCGAAGCGTACGAGAAGAACCCGCCGGCCCTCTGGTTGGGCCGCCTCTCGCAAAGGAGCTGACCGTGGACTTGAACGAACGCACCGCACTGGAGGACCTCGTCGACCGGATCAGGCTGTTGCGGTCCCTCGTCGAGTCGATGGCCATGGGGTTGACGGTCGACGAGATGCCCGACGAAGAGGCCGACCTGCTCAACGAGATCTTGGACTCGATATGAACGCCGTCGACGATGACCGCCTCGCCGAACTGATCGCCGAAGGCTTGTACTACCGGTCGGTGGCCACGTTCGAAGAGGCCCCGATGTGGCCGGACGTGTGGGGCGAGACCCGCAGCCACTGGCGGGAGATCGCCCGGGTAGCGGTGGATGCTGTCAGGACAGCGGACGGCGCCACGACGTGAACGACCGCCAGCGCATCCGACTGGCCCAGATCGCCGCTGAACGCCTCACGCTGCTCGCCACCGCCCTCGACACGATCGTGGCCGGCGACACCGTCATGGGGCGCCTGCGGGACCAGCAAGGGCCGCTGAGGGCCCGCAGTTTCGAACCGGGCGGCAACGGCCACCGCCACGACGCCACCTTCGCCGGGGCCATCCACACCGACCGGGCCGTGGCCGACGAAGCCGACTTGGACCGCAAGCTCAAGTTGATCGCCCGGGAAGTGCGGGGCTGTTGGGAGATCGTCGGCCGCTACCCGGCCCCCCATCGGGCCACGGCCATCGACCGGCGTTCCCTCATCAAAGAGAACACGAAGGACCCGTGCTGCGAATCGTGTGCCCGCATCACCGGCCCCGACGGTGGCACCCGGTGGGAACCGGTGCGGCCCGCTTCGCTGCGGCCCTCCACCGTCGGCGAACGGTTGGACACCCCGATGTGGCTGTGCACTTGGTGCTACTCGACGACGAGGCGCTGGGGGCGCCTGCCCACACCGAAAGAACTGGAACGCCACCATCGGGGCTCGATCGTCCCGTGGCCCCTAGATGTACCGAGGCCCACATGAAGGTCGGTTCACTTTGCAGTGGCTACGGCGGGCTGGACTTAGCCCTCGGAATGGTCCTCGACGTCGACACGGTCTGGCATGTCGAAGCCGACCCGCACGCCTCGACCGTGCTAACCCACCACTGGCCCGACGTCCCCAACCACGGGGACCTCACCGCCATCGACTGGGACACCGTCGAACCAATCGAAATCGTCACCGCCGGGTTCCCGTGCCAGCCCATCTCAACGGCCGGTCGAAGGAAGGTCACCAACGATGCCCGCTGGCTCTGGCCCCACATCGCCGACGCCGTTCGCGTTCTACGACCCCGAATCGTCGTGCTGGAAAATGTCGCAGGGCTCCTTACTCCCTGGCGGGACGGACGCTGGTGGCGCCCGGCACCCATCGAAGAGGTCGCTGCCGATCTGGTCTCGCTCGGGTACGTGGGATCTTGGCGCTGCCTACGAGCGTCCGACGTCGGTGCCCCCCACCGACGAGAACGAGTCTTCATCGTTGCGGCCGACGCCGACGTCAAGGGACTGGAAGGACGGGGTGCCGACCGAAGCGGTCCCCGACAACTCGCTGTTGGGTCGGGTCGTTTGGAACCTGTTGCCGACACCGACGGCCGTTCAGAGCCGCAACCGCACCTCCGGTCGCACCAACCCCGACTCAAGACACCACGACGGGATGACGTTGGAGGATTGGGTGGTGCTACTGCCCACCCCCCGGGTGGCAGCCGGCAGGACGAGCAGGTCGGCGGCGACGAAACGGGACAGTCGGTCGGCGCCGTCGATCGAGCAGGCGCTCGAGATCGCCGAGGGGAGATTGCCGAGGGAGTTCTCGAGCTGGAACGAACTGCCGGCGTCCTGGCATGGGGACCGTACGCCGCCGCCATCGAACGATGGGAACGACTGACCCGACCCGCACCGGCACCGACCGATGACCGGGGCCGGCTCAACCCGGAGTTCTCCGAGTGGATGATGGGCCTGCCCGCCGGGTGGGTGACCGACGTCGGGATCTCCCGCACCGCCCAGCTGCGGTGCATCGGCAACGGCGTATGCCCGCAGCAAGGCGCCGCCGCGCTTCGACTGGAACAGAGGCCCACATGAACGCTGATCCCCTCGACGTGGTCCGTGACGCCCTGCTCGCCGCCGGGTGTGACCCGAAGGGCGGTCAGCGCATCACCGCCAAATGCCCGGCGCACGACGACTCCAACCCGAGCCTGTCGGTAGCCCGGGGTACTCAACAGCCCGTGGTGTTTCGCTGCCACGCCGGCTGTGACCCCGACGCCGTCCTGCGAGCCCTCAGGTTGGACTGGGCCGACCTGTTGGAGGATGAGAACACCACCAACGGCTACACGCCCGCCAAGGAGATCGTGGCCACCTACACCTACACCGACGAGACGGGCACGCCGCTGTTCGAGGTCGTGCGGTTCGCACCGAAAGACTTCCGTCAACGGCTGCCCAACGGCACGTGGGGTGTCGGGAACGTGCGGCGGGTCCCGTTCCGGTTGCCCGCTGTCGTAAGGGCTGCGCAAGCAGGTACCACCATCTATGTGTGCGAGGGGGAGAAGGACGTCCTCGCCATCGAACGAGCCGGAGCAGTCGCCACCACCAACCCCGGCGGTGCCGGCAAATGGCGAGACGAGTACGACCCGTTCTTCGTGGGCGCCAACGTCATCGTGGTCGCCGACGACGACGAACCCGGTCACCGTCACGCCGCCGACGTCGCCCGCCACCTCCGACAGGTAGCCAACGCCACCCTGGTGGTGGTGCCCGTCGAAGGATCGAAGGATGTCGCCGACCATCTCGGCCGGGGCCGCACGCTCGACGACCTGCAACTGTTCCAGCCCGAGCACATCAACCACGACACCCCCAATCCCGGGGACGCAGACGAGCCGTGGGAGGAACCCATCCCGATCGGCTACGGCGGCAAAGTGCCCGTGTTCCCCGTGCAACGCCTGCCGCTGTGGTTGCAGGACTACGTGATGGCCATGTCGAGGGCGCTACAAGTCCCGATCGACCTGCCCGCCATGATGGTGCTCTCCGTGCTGGCCGCCGCCGCCGGGGGTCGGTGCATCGTCGAGATCCGCCAAGGCTGGCGGGAACCGCTCAACCTCTACACCGCGGTCGCCATGGCGTCGGGCACGAGGAAGACGCCCGTGTTCCAGCGGATCATCAAACCGTTGGAGTTGGCCGAACGCGAAGCCGTCGACAAGGCCCTGCCCGAAGTGGCCGAAGCGAAAGCCCGGCACAAAGCGGCGAGAGCCAAAGCCGACAAGGCCATGGACGACATCGCCCGAGCCAAAACGGAGGCCGAAGAGGAAGCGGTCCACTACGCCAGCCAGATGGCGCTGCTGGCCGAAGCGATCGTGGTCCCGTCGATCCCCCGCATCTTGGCCGACGACGCCACCCCCGAAGCGCTCGCCAGCTTGATGTGCGAACAGGACGGCCGGTTGGCCATGTTCTCCGATGAGGGCGAAGTGTTCTCCATGATGTCGGGCCGCTACTCCACGAGCGGGCCGAACCTCGCCATCTACTTGAAGTCCCACGTCGGCAGCCCCGTGCGGGTCGACCGCAAAGGCCGGGACCCCGAGTACATCGAGCACCCGGCGTTGACGTTGGGCCTCACCATCCAACCGTCGATGCTGGCCGGCATCGCCGGGATCGACGGGGCGAGAGGCCGGGGGTTGTTGGGCCGGTTCCTGTGGTCGATCCCGCAGACCAACGTCGGGGAACGAGACACCGAGGTCGAACCCATCGCCGACGAGATCGAAGAGACCTACATCGACGAGATGCAGATCCTCGTGCGGAGCTTGGCCGACTGGAAGGACCCGGCCGTGCTGGTGTTCACCCCCGAAGCCGACCGGGCGCTGCTGGCGTTCCAGAAGGAACTCGAACCTCGGCTGCGGGCATCGGGTGGGGACCTCGGCCACATGGCGGACTGGGCGTCGAAGCTCGTGGGCACCGTGGCCCGCATCGCCGGCCTGTTGCACCTGGCCGACAACGTGCGCTCGGGCTGGCAGCGGCCCGTGCAGCTCGGGATGGTGGCCGACGCCATCCGCATCGGCCGTCACCTCATCGAGCATGCGAAGGTGGCGTACGAGGCGATGATGATGGGCCCGGTGGTGAACGACGCCGAGGTGCTGTTGCGGTGGATGGAAGGCAGGTCGTCGTTCACGCAACGGGAGGCGTACCGGTCGAACACGTACCGGTGGCCGCACGCGGCCGATGTGGTGGCCCCGTTGCAGTTGTTGGAGGACCACGATTACATCCGCAGGATCGACCCCCCGGCGACTGCGAAGCGTGGCCGTCCCCGGTCTCAGCGGTTCGCCGTGAACCCCCTCGCCCAAAAATGAAAGTATCTATGCCAATGGAAAAGTTACGCCAGAACGCGAAATTGGTCGAACACCGGTTCCCACCGTTTCGAGTATTGGCGTAACAAATCCATTGGCATAGACGTTTCCGTTCTGAAAACCCCGATTCGGCCGGCCCCCACCCACCGTGACCGAATCGGACCCGAAAACGCGAACGAGGGGCCCTCTCGACCAGGCCCCGAACGCCTAGTTGAGAGAAGCCCCTCAGCCCGATTACCTACCAGCGAGCAAAGGTACCAGCCCCGAACGGTGGTACCCCCGCTTCACGTGGATCTTGTTGGCCCTACCGGACGCACCCGCTCCGGCCTTCGGCCAAGCACTCGACGTACACCTTGGCGTCCGCCTTGGACTGGTCGCGGTAGGCGTTGGCCCCGAACAGGGACAGGCCCAGCATCACGACTAGGGCGCACACCCCGAAGACGGCGAGCTTGAACCAGTCGGGGGCCTTGTTGGTATCGGTGGTTTCGGGCATGCACCACCATCGGTTCGAACCCTCGCAGACTTGAAGGGTTACCCCCGGTAGCATCGGGACCACACCGGAGGTGCCCCCCATGCGAGAACTGACCTGGTTCCCCCTGCTGGAGAGCTACCCGAAGACGTCGGGCTACGGCAGCAGGGTCGACCCCATCACCGGGGCGACCGGCTCGTTCCACGGCGGTGTCGACTACGGGGCACCGTGGGGCGTCCCGCTCATCGCCCCCTTCGACGGCCTCGTCACGACTGGCTACGAGAGCGGGGCCGGCAACTGGCTGTGGGTCGACAGTGGCGGCGACCGCTTCAAGTCGTTTCACCACGACAGCTTCGCCGTCGGCTCGGGCACGTGGGTGGCGGCGGGCACGACCATCGCCTACATCGACTCGACGGGGTCCAGCACCGGCTCCCACGCCCACCTTGAGCTGTGGGAGAACGGCACCCGCATCGACCCGACTGGCTACTTGGACAGGGCGCCGCTACTGCACCACACGCCCGGAACTGGAGATGACGAGATGACCGACGACGACTGGAACCAGATGAGGATGATCATCTCCAACGCGCTGGTATCCAAGTTCGCTACCCACTCGACGCCCAACGTGCTGTTCACCGACTCCAACGGGCAGTTCACTGTCGTGTTGGTGAACGGTCAGCCGCACAAGCTGGGCTTCAGCGAACCCGCCGAGGTGACCCTCGCCCAGCGGGCCGGTTGGGTCGCCCCGCAGAAGCCGATGAACCCGCCGGCCGCCTGCCCGACCGCGTTCGACGTGGCCGACCTGACACCCGACGAGCGGCGTGTCCTCGATGACTACCCGTGGGTGTGACCGCCCCGGAAAACGCGACCAACCCACCGGAGTCCTGAAGCGTGACTGAGGGCGACGAGGGACTGAGCGTCTTCGACCGGCCCATCCCCACCGCCGTCCTCCAACTCGTCGGCCTCACCTGCCTGCTCGTCGCCACCGCCGTCCTCTACGACGGCTGGTACGTCATCGGCGTACTGGGCTTGGCGCTCACGTTCGGGCGCACCGAAGACATCCACGACGCCCTCGTGCTGTTGCGCCAGATCGCCCACCACCGCCGGCAACGCCCCGACTAGACTGAACACTCCCCCCCCGCCCCGGCACCTTCCCACCCTCTCCGGGGCATCGCACCACCCGGCAACCGTCGCCCCGGACGCCACACTCCGGGGCGACGGCCCGCGTGTGGGGCTAGTGTCGAGCCACATGGACCCGAACCCATGCGAGCAGTAGATGAAAGCCGACCCGATCCTCATGGTCACCGGACATCGGCGGCTCAACCACCGAGAGGCCGTACTCGTTGCCCTCGGGCGAGTGCTTGAGGTCGTGAAACCCGTCCTCGCCATCGCCGGGGGCGCCAACGGGACCGACGACCTCTTCGCTGGAGCGGCCATCCGGGCCCAGATCCCGCTGTGGCTGATCTACCCGAACATCTGGTACCGCCGCCGGTACCGGATATCGGACCGTCACCCTGTCCATGCCCTGCGCATCACCTACGCCGTCGAGCGCCCCATGGTCTGCCCCAACTGGCGGGCGCGGTGGAACGACGAACGCTGGTGGCTCGACAACTTCGTGCGCAACGGAGAGATGGTCGGCCGGTCCAACGTCGCCGCCGTGGTCTCCGACCGCTCACCCCGAGAGCTGCTCGAAGCGGACACGGGCGGCACCGCCCAGTGCGTGAAGGCTCTTAGAGAAGGCGGCCACGAGAAGGTCCTGTGGGTGCCGGATGAGCCCGAGGCGAAAGTGCGTCCGACGAGGCTGGTGCCATGAAGGTCATGCTCGTGTGGATACTGCTGGGCCTCGTCACGTTGTTCATCGCCAACGTGATCCTCGGCCTCGTGCAGAACGCCCACCACCGTCGGCTCATGACCCCGTCGCCACCCGTCAACGTGCGCCTCGTGACCCGCCACGGCGTCGAGATCCCCGTGCAATGCGTTTACGTGGGCCGCTTCGACGGTGTTCATCGTTGGGAAGTGATCCGCCCCGACGGGATCGCCGAACCCTCCGAGGTGGCGGCCGTCAACGTCGAGGCGTTGCCGACGAAGACCGCGATCGCCATGTTCCGCCACGACGCAAGGGACGACCGGTGAACATCGACGAGATCTTCGACGTCGGCCACCAGGCGACGTTGGAACCCGGCGACTACGTGCCCGGCGCCGGCCGGTGCATCAAATGCGGGTACTCGGCGACCATCGGCTCGTGGTGCGACACCCACCACCCGTCGGTCCCTGACCTGCCGGTGCATGTGGACAGCCGGGATCGGTGCCTGCGCTGCGGGCGTCCCCTCACCGACGGGGTCGAACGCTCGACCGGGGTGTGTCACCGCTGCCGCGACTGGTTCCTCGGGGGCTTCGATGACTGACCTGCCCCGTTGCGCCATGGAGCTGGCGTTCACCGTCGAGGGCGGCCTCGTCTACCGGCCCGTCGAGGCACCGCCGTGTGGGGCCCGGCTCGACATCGACACCCGGGGCGTGCACCTTGTCTGTGACCGCATGGTCGGCCACCAGGACGAGGAACGCGAAGACTGGTCGAAGCACCGGGCTGTCATCGACGCCGAGTTGGGTTACGCCCTGCTCTGGTGTGAGGACGACTGTGCGCACCGCTGTCAGAGCTGGCTCGCCAACGAAGTGACGACACTCAAACGGGCAATCGAAGGGGGATGTGGCGATGGGTGACGTGGACCCCACCGGGGACCGGACGTGGCGGGACGATGCCTACGAGGCGCTCAACGCGGACTTGGCGCGTGAACGCTTCGCCCGCCGGGCCATCGACCAGGCGCTACTCGACGCCGTCAACGAACGGGACCGGCTGCGGGACGATCTGGCCGTCGAGCGACAGAACGCCAAAGTCTTGCAGGGGTACTTCGACCAGGCGATCGAGAAGGCCATCACCGCCGAGGCCGAGCGGGACCGGCTGCGGGCGGTCGTGGATGCAATGACGCTCCGCATCCGTCAGCTACAACATGTCGACGCGCTCCTCGGCACCGGCGATGACGAGGACGAGGAGGATGTGTTCCGCGGGTGGTGGGCGGCTGCCGTCAGGGCACTGATCGAACTTGACGTAAGCCCGACTATCGGCAGGCAAGCCGATGAATGAGCTATCGCTGGCTCGGTCCGTTCGCCGGATTGCCCACCGCCACGAGTGGCTGCCAGCCGTCGACTTGCACGAGGTGGTCGACGTCATCCGCCAGGACGACAACGACGCGTCGGACAACGCGCTGCGCACGCTGATCCACGTTCGCCACCGCGACGCCATGACGGTGGCGATGCACGCCCTCGCCCCACGGGTGCGTGCCAAGGTCCGCGACAACGACCACGAGTACGTACAGAACGTCTACGGCGACCTAGCAATGGTCCTCGCCGAAGGCCCCCATGATGGTGAACACCTTGCCCGACGGCTCGTTGGCCGAGCGCACAAGCGCACCTACGCGTCGGTCCGCAGGGTCACGCGCAAGGGTGCCAGCGGGCAGGTGCTTGTCATCCCGGTAGCCGATATCAGGCGCGAGGTCAGCCAACCGGCCGACGTCGATGACTCGCCCCTGAACGATTCGCCGCTGAGCGAGCGGGATCGCGTGCTCATCGAGGCGACACGCGTCCGCGGGCTGCCACTGAAGGACGTGGCGCTCTTGCTCGGGATGACCTATGAGCAGGCGAAGAAGCGCCGGCAGCGGGCTGAAGCCGAGTGGTACGTCTGGCGACGAAAGAGGGGTTCACCGTGAGCAACGATGAAGCCGTGTTCGACCGACTTGACGTAACACCGGATACCGGCGACCGATACGTCACGCCGGAAGAGATGGGCAACCCCGATTGGTACGCCCACCCGGAGAGCCCCAATACCGGCGGCGACCAGTGACCCGCCCCGCTCCCGTCACCGGCGACCACGTCACCGTGTCCGGCGTCGACTACCACGTCGCCCACCATCTGCTCGTGCAAAGCGAAGCCGAACCCGGTGTCATCCACCTGCACCTCGTGCTGCGACCTACCAACCCCGAACCCGCGGAGGACCCCGATGGCCACTAGAGGACGGCCCACCCAAGCCCAACGCTTGGGCTTCGACGTCGACCTGACCGAACAACCCGGGGGCACATGGCGGGCCGTCGTCAAAGACGACGGAGGTGTCGTCGTGTTCGACCGGGACGGCTACGCCAGTCAGGACTCGGCCCGCAAGAGCGTCGGCGTGTGGGTGCGCAAGAACTACGCCGACCAGTTGGCGCCCGGCGACACCTACCGGACTAGACCCGTCCCGCCGCCGGTCCTCGGCCACCAGTTGGTCGTCGCCGACCTGGCCGCCGAGATGGAGATGAAAGCCGACGACCAGGACGCCACCGCCGTCGGCCTACGCCAACAAGCCGACCGGCTCGAAGCCGAAGCGAAACGCCTGCGGTCCGCCGCCGACGTCCTGCGAGGCCCCGATGGCGACCGCTAAGAAACACGTCCCGTCCGAGTACGACGACCCGTTCCTGTTCTGCCGCAGCTTCGGCCACACGTGGCGCCTCGGTGAACGAGAGTCGGAGGGCACCGTGCTCGTGCGCTTCGTGCTGCTGTGCGAGGTGTGCAAGGCGAGACGCATCGACGTCATCAACCGCCGCAACGGGTTGGCCATCAACCGCCGCTACGAATACCAGGACGGGTACCAGGCCTCCCGGGGTGAAGGCTTGAAGCGGGTCACGTACCGGGTCGAGCTGATACGACGGTTGGACCCGTGAAGAACGACACCATCCACCCGATCGGCGACCGCATCCTCGCCGTCGGGCCCAGACAGTGGCCGGCCGAGATCTTCATCGAGACCATCGACCACGGCATCGGACTCGGCGAACCCATGTGGTACCACCGCCGCCAAGCCCGAGTGTGGTTTGAGTCCGGTTGGGGCGTCAGCATCATCTGGGGCTCGGGCGCCTACGGCAGCAACCACGACAAGTGGACCGAGACCATCAACGAAGAACCCACCGCCGTCGAATGTGGGATCACCGACGACAACGGCCTGCTCGGTCACCGGGTGGCCGGCTACATGAACGCCGACGACGTCAACGACCTGCTGACCGAAGTGTCCCGTTGGCCGACCCAAATCATCATGACCCTGCCGGCGCACTTGGAAGACAGGTTCGGGTGATGACGCTGCTCCCCGACACCGACCGCCATCGGTACCGGGTTGAGAGCAGGACGGTGGTCCCCTCGGAGTCCGCGCTCCGAGGGGGCCGCCACCAGGGTGGGGTATGACCCCCTACCCGTGACCGTGGGGTATGACCCCCTGGGGTATAACCCCTTCCTTGCCCACCCGGGAAGGCACCCCCCGGGGTAGGTTTCCTGCCGGCACCGGCCCCATCCCATGCGGCCCCCGGTACACACGGAACGGCCCCCTGTAGGCGTACACGAGGCTGGCGCCGGGAGTCGTGGGGTCGGTGCCACCACGACCCCCACACGGGCCCGTGAAGGGCGCTCACACGCCGGGGCCGACCAGTTCCGCCCACGACCCCTCGAAGGTGGCCAACGCCGCCGCCAAGTCCGCTTGGCGCACGGGATTGTCCTGATCGCCCATCCACTCCGACATGGCCCGCACCAGGGCGTCCCACGCCCCGCACATCGTCTCGATCGGTTCGACCAGTTCACCGATGGGTTCGGCGGCCATCTCGGCCAAACCCAACTGGGCACACCATCGCAGACGGGACATGGCCAGAGCCGTGGGCGCGGGTGTGTGCGGCAGATCATCGGGCATCGGGAACGCTCCTTGCGGGACGGGCAGGTAGGTGAGCGTTGGCTACCACGGCGAAGCATGCCGAAGTGCGATGAACCCGAAATTTCCCCGGGATTTGGACGTTCTAGAAATTTCCCCGGGATTTAGCCCCTCTAGAGCGTCGAGCGGGCTGGCGCCCGCTTGTTGCCGCACGGTGCTTGTCCATACCCGGACGGGTTAGGTCGAACGGACCAGGTTTCGGGCTGGTCGGGCTGGCGACCAGGTTCGAACGGGCGTAGAACGGCTGAATCACGTCGAGCACGGGGCCCACGACGGGCGTACCTGGTCGAACGGGGCTGTCGGGCGTGCTGTCGGGCGTGCTGGTCGACGTCGAGCACGTCGTCGAGCACGGGCGTCGACCAGGTCCACGACGGGCGTACGGGGCTGTCGGGCTGGTCGTTGGGCTGTCGACCAGTCCACGGGCGTACGGGCGCGTCGAACGGGGCCCACAACGGGCGTACGTCGAGCACGTCGAGCACGGGGCCCCACGACGGGGCCGCGGGCTGGTGGGCCCCGACGTCGTCGAGCACGGGCGTCGAGCACGTCGAGCACGCGACAGCACGGGGCCGACGAACAGCCCCGTCGAGACGATCAACGGGGCTGGTCGGGCTGGTGGGCCCCGTAACGGGGCTGGTGGGCCCCGACGGGGCTGGTAGGACAGCACGGGCGTGCTCAGACGACGTACACGCGTCGGGCGTGCTGGTAGACCAGCTGGTCGGCCGACACGTCGAGCACGTCTCCCGTCGTGTCGTCGACCAGGATGATTCCGAACGGGGCCGACGTGCTCGCGTCGACCTGGTCGGGCGTAGCTGGTCCGATAGGCGCGGCAGTATCCGCGTCGAACAACGTCGGGCTGTCGTCGGGCGTGCTGGTATCGCTCATGAGAACGTCTCCGTTCGATAGGTCGGGCTGTCGGGCGTACCTGGTCGGACGCTCATTCAGCACGTGCCGGCCCCGACACGTAGACAGCCCCGCGGACGAATCCACGGGGCTGTTTCGCTTCACCAGGTTGGGCGGGCTGTCCCTAGCCCAGTAGATCCGCTAGCACGGGCGGCACGTCGAGACCACGCTCGCGCTTCACCTCGACGTAACGGTTCCACGCGTCGAGCACGGACGGACGGAACGAACGACGGTCCTGTTCGTAGTCCAGTGCCAGCTGCTCGAAGTAACGCTGGAACTCGTGACCATGGTCCGTCGTGAAACCGTCGGCCCTAAGGTCGGCCCTACCGTCGATCTGGCCCCACGCATACCACAGGGCCGACGTGGCGAGGATTTGAACAGCCGTGCTGGTCGGGCTGGTCACGACGGGGCTGTCCTGGTCGACGACGTCCATAGCCTCAGACGCAAGTTCAGCTTCCACGACACGACGGTATTCGGGCGTAGCGTCATCGATGCAGGACAGACTGGCCAGTATCGTCCCGTCGGCCCCGTAGCACGTGCACGTCTCGCACGTCGTGGGCCCGCCGTCGGCGTAGCAGTCGTATTCGGACTGATGGTCCGTCACGTGCCAGTCGTCCGACCAGTCGAACGTGACGCCCGACGAACGGGCCCACTGTTCAGCGTTCACCAGGTCGGTCGCGCAACGGGCGCGTGCCTGGTCGTCCGACTCGTCGGGCTGTCGGGCGTAGCCCGCGTGCTGCTCGAAGAATGCTGTCGGGCTGGTCGTATCGTTCGTGCTCATTGTGTTCTCCGTTCGGGGGAAGGGTAGGTCGGGGCTGGTTCAGCGGACGATACGAAGCACGTTCGCGGGGATGAGTCGCAACGTGCGCCCCGACCGATCCATTTTCACGTGCACGTACTTACGCCCGATGGTCACGACGACTCCGAAACGGTCGCCGAACATCCACGCGTCCGTAGTCGGGTGAAGTTCGACGCGGTCGTCGATCGAAACAGTTTCGCCACTATCGATGGTGTTGTTCATGGTGCTGTTCTCCCGGTTCGGGCTAGGAAACGTCTCTGGCATCCCCAAAGCCCCGTACCAGGAAGGTACGGGGCTGATAGGACGATGGGGGAAGGTCGGGCTAGTCGTCGGCGGGCTGGTACGTCTCGACGTACTGGTCGAACAACGTGACCAGGTACGTGTCGTCGTGCAACGTCGTCTCCGACGGGACAGCCCACGAATCCGAGAACACGACGGGGCCGGTCCGTTCGAACGTCCCGTACTGGTCCCGTTCGATCGGGGCCGACAGCCGAACCGTGGGCCCGCCGTAGGTCAAAAGCACGTCGAGCACGGTACGGGACGACACTTCAAGGGCGTAGTTCCAGATAGCTTGCTGCGAGGATTCGAGCACGTCGTCGACGTCGACGCCCACGGATTCCAGCGCGGCCACGTCGTCGGCCGACGGGGTAGCGGATTCGTGCAACGACTCGAACGGGCACCGACCCGACGGGGCGGGGGTCCATTCGGTCCCGATGCTGTCGTCCCATGACAGTCCGCACGTGCCGCACGTAGCGACATCAGCGGGCGCACGATCAGCCGGGCCGATCCACGGGCGTACCGTGAATTCAGCCGGGACGTGCCACGGACGAACGGTGCACGACTCGTCGCACGACTCGACGTGCTGCCACGTCCCGTACGAATCCGCGGTGACCAGCTGGTCACAGTGGCGGCACTTGATATCGCGGTCGGCGTGCTCGAATCCGCTGGTCGCGTCGAACAGCAACTGAAGCGTGTCTTCGTGCGACTTGATGCTGTCGCTCATCGGGTGCTCGTGAGACTGCATATCGGGGGACTCCGTTCGGGGGAAGGTCAGTAGGTCGGGGCTGGTCGGGCTAGTCGTCGAGCAGGCTACGGGCGTCGTTCCAGTCGAGCACGACGACGCACGTATCGTCGGGCGTACTGGCAACCGTCAACGGGCGCAACCCGCGGTTCACCAGCTGGTCACGGATCGATGCTGTTGGCATCCCGTGCATATCCTGCTCGACCAGGACAACCGACAGCCCGACGTCGTCGAGCAGGTCCGTCGCCAGTCGGATCGTGTCCGACTCGGACAGCCGGCTGTCCTCGACCAGCGTTAACAGCAACTGTCGCTTGACCTGGTCGACGTCGTCGGCCCGAACGTCGTCCCCACGGAACACGTTGTGATGCTCGAACAGTTCGTGCATCACGTCGTCGACCAGCGTCGACGGGACGTCGTAGCAGTTGGTCAACGTCTCCCGAAGATCGGCCGACTCCCGTTCGGACAGATCGGAGTCGTCGAGCACGGGATAGTCGCTCAGAGCACGTTCCATTTGCTCGCACGCGTAGCAGATAGCGTCCGTCAACGGGACCAGGATCGACTCCCCGCCCCAGTAGCCCCGATACGTCTCGCACACGCGGTCGTCGATGGCTTGCAACTCCCGTAGCGCTACCTGGTAGTTCGAGACGTCGAGCACGTCCGACTCCCGGTACTGCTCGACGAACGGGACGATCCCAGTCCCGTTCGGTCGGTCGTATCCCATGATGCTGTCGGCATGGTCTCTGAGAATTCGGGCGTAATCGTGCATGATGCTGTTCTCCAGTAGTTCGGGGCTGGTAGGTCGGGGCTGTCGGGCTAGCGGGCGCACACAACGTCGAGCACGTCGACGACGTCGAGCAGAATGCTTTGAGCGGGACTGATCGGCCGATACGGGACCCCGTGAAACGACGGGGCCGACAGCACGGGACGACGGACGGGTCCGCCTTCATCAAGCTCGATACGTCGATAGGCCGCGTCGAATCCGTCGATCAGTCGGGCGTACGTGCTGGTCGCGTTCATCGGGCGTACCCCGCGGCGATACGACGGGACGCGGCGTCGATGGCCAGTCGGATGACCAGGTCGTCGGACAGCTGCCGCCACGCGGCCCACGTGCTAGCGGGCGTCGAGTTGGTCGGGCTGATCGTGGTGTTGTTCATCGGGCTGTTCTCCAGAGTTCGGGGCTGGTGTGGCACTCACTCCATCGGACCGTTAGTGCCACGACTCAAGCGTTAGCACGAAACAAATGGCTGGTCACGTGACGAATCCACGGGCGTTAGCGGTAGGTCGGGGCCGACGTGCTCGACGCTCGACGCTCGACACTCGACGACGGGGCCGACGTGCTCGACCAGGCAACTCGACGTGCACGACGCCCTAGGGCGGCCAGAAATGGCCGCGCTAGGGCGTGGGGACTACCCCCGACGGGGGACGACACGCTGAC
>Ga0207659_10000119_pt1 | contig 46156 bp, 42 predicted proteins | sample KBSM43metaG_FD_184330 | JGI IMG/M metagenome (GOLD analysis project Ga0207659, IMG submission 184330) | Miscanthus rhizosphere microbial communities from Kellogg Biological Station, Michigan, USA - KBS M4-3 metaG (SPAdes) (version 2) | ecosystem: Host-associated > Plants > Roots > Rhizosphere >...
ACACGAGATCGTAGGGATCGAGCGTGCCACCGTGAGCCTCGAGGAGCGCGCGGATCTCCGGGGTTTTGGCGACGTAAACGGCATTGCCAGCCGAATCGCTGTGGCCATTCGGGTCTGCGCCATGAGCGAGCAGCAGGTCGACTAGCTCGCGATTGCCCGCCCAGGATGCGGCATGAAGCGCGCCGCCTCTATTTGCATTATGTTCCGCCCAGGTGGGATTCGCTCCCTGTTGGAGCAGATATCTAGCGATGTTGTCGTACCCGAATTCGACGGCAGTCGTTAACGGGCGGCGTCCATTGGGTCGTGCCTCCTGAATTCGGGAAGGATCTTCACGCAAGATCGTCCTCACACGATCGAAGTCGTTCAGCGCTGCTGCAATCGTCAAGTCGTATGTCGCGCCTCGCGACAAAAGCAATCGTGCGGTTCGGACATCGCACGGCGCCGGCCGATATCTTTTTCCGCGCGACCAGATCCAGAACCGAAGACATGCCAAAAGCATACGCCACCGTGCAGGCCGCAAGCGTCTGGGGCCGCCCCAAATCGCAAAGTCGATAGCCTGAACGTCGTGCGCACCATAGCCGCCACTCGATCCCAAACCGGTACCATGGATCGCGTGAAGGTTGGCGCCTCGATCCAATAGAAGCTTAATGACGGGGACCGCGCGCCCCAGGACGGCGCGATGCAGCGGCGTGCCTCCAGCGCTGTCGCCTCGATTGAGCAGGGTCGGATCCGAGTCAAGCAGTTCGCGTACCCGACGGACATCGCCTTTTTCGGCCGCAAGGTGAATCTCATGATCCTCATGCGTTTCCGCGGCAGGCGTTCGGCCGCGACGATCGCGAATCTGTTCGAGAATGGTGGCGATGTGGTCGTGACCGCGCTCCCTCGCCATGTCGATCAAGCTGTCGCCGTAGTGTCCATTCCATTCCGAGTCCGCGCCGGCGTCGAGGAGCATTTGCACGATTTCCGGATGGCCTTCACGAACTGCAAAGTGGATTGGTGGAGTGTAGAAGTATCCTTTGCGGCTTAACGTCGGATCGTGATCGAGAAGGCGACGCATTGCCGCTACATCGCCGTCGGCCGCAGCGTTAATAACAGCCCACGCGTCATCCTCAATATCGGTTGGCTTGATCATGGGGCTCTCGTGCGAACTCGTCGGAGAGGGCACGCCAGGTAAATCGATAAGGCTCTAATCTACCCTAAATTCAAGTGACCGTGTGCTGCGGTTGAGGTTTTGATCGACACGCTCGAACACATCGATCTCGAACGGGCGGTCAATCATGTTTCCGGCGAGGTCAGCAGTGGCAGTACCAACGCGTATTCTGTAGCTCCCCTTCTTCCACGCGGCGTCTGGCGTGAAAATCCAGGTCTTCTCCTCCGGTCCTACCGAAATTCCGCCTTCAACAACAGCCCCAGCAGAATTCACGACATCGAGTTCCCGCTGAAGGATCGCGTGGTCCATGGGCTTCGGAAAGGTGATGGTCAGAACGCTGCGGGTTCCGGACTGCGGAGTTCGCACGGTCCATGATTTGAGGTCGACTGCCGTGCGGTCGGCGGGGCCCACGCGGAAGGTTTTCCTGAATTCCGCGGCCAGCGGCTGGCCTTCGGCATCCTTCCAGCCCTTGTCGATGACCAGCGAGTAGCGCTTTCCTTCCTGCAGTGCGATGCCGAGTTCCTGCTGCGAGAGGAGACCGCGCTTGATCCTTCCGGGATCGAAAAACAAAGTAAAACGCTTGCCATCGCGGTCCCAGAGTTCTTCTCCGAGTTCGAGGAAGGGAACGTCTACTCGAGCGCCTTTCTCGTCAACAAGTGAAATGTGCTGGTAGGCAAAGCCTCGCGCCATTGGGGAAGAAAAATGGATATAGAACTTGAGCTGGTTCTCGGGAAGCACATTTGTGGAGGGATAGACACGTTCGACGACAGTCGTCGGTTTCACATCCGGCTTCGGGATGCGAACTACAGTAGTGATCGGCGGGGCGCCTGGAATCTTCGCCGTGGCGCGATAACTCAGGCCGGGCTGAAGAGGGTATTGAGGGGCGAAGACCAGCGACTTATTTTCGACCCGATACTGTCCGAGCAGTGCGGGCACGTTGGGAGAATCGACGGACACGGTGAGCACATCGCCGCCGCGCTCGGGTCGAACCTGCGCCGCCCCCGGCCAGTTTTCGAGGACGAACAGATTTCTTCCGCTGTCGAAACGGATCGCAGGGGATTGGACAACGAGAAGGAGGCACGCGGCGAGAACGCCGCGTGCCACGAGTCCTGTCATGAATCGTTGCTCTTACGGAAGGGCGACGGTCTTGAGGTCGAGGCTGCTGCCGCTTCGCGTGACCACAACGGCTCTCTGTGCATCGAACTTGTCCAGCTGAACAACGTTTGTCAGCGACGCGATGGTTTCATAGGGAACACCAGCCTTGTCCGCAACCTGGCTCGTAATCGGGCTGAACTTTTCCAGGCCTTCTGCCGAGAACTTCATCACGCCGCGGTTTGTGTTGCTCATCAGGATGAAATTCTGCCCCGCCTTTGAATACGAGATCATGTCCAGCGGAGTGTTGCCTGCGCCGAACTCTGCGATGGTCGTGCCCATCACCTTGGCCCCTGCCGTCAGGGAAGCAACCGGGATCTTAACTAATGGCGTGCAGGTGTAAGACGCCAGAATAGTTTGTTCGTTGTTCACCTTGTAGGGGAGGAATGTCCGGATCGGTGAATTCGTTTCAAACCGATTGTGAGAGCCATGCCAGATCTCCACGCTTGTGCCTTTGTCCGTCTGGTTGAACGGGAAGGGAATCGCACGAAGAGTCGAAGAGAACTCTTCATTGGACAGACCGGCAACGAAGACACGATTGTCGACGAAAGCCAGATCCGTAATGGCCTGCAGTCGCGCGTTGCCGCCGCGACCGCCGGTGCCGGCATTGACGGGATTCGGCAGATTGACGCTCGCATGCTTGATGTTGTCGAGCGGAAGGGCTTCGATCTTGCCTGTGCTATCGATACGGGCGATCACGGCCGACGCCGTAGGCCCAAGGCCACGCGACACGGAGACATAAGCCTTCTTGGACACGGGATTGACCGCAACGTCGTTAACCTGAATCTGGTCTGCCGTGGTTCCTAACATTGCCGCGATCTTCTCGGACATGCCTGGTACGTCTACGGCCGTTGCCTGCGATGGGGTACGGTCCTCGGTGTCGAGGGCATAAATCTTTCCACCCATCGAGTCGCCGACAAACAATACGCCATCGGGACCGAAGGCCAGAGCGCCGGCGGACTGCAGTTCGGCTTTTCCTGCCTTCAGGCTATCCGTTCGCTGGACGGCAACTCCTGCCGAGGTCAGAAGAAGAAGCGAGAGAGCTACGCAAATCGTGATGCGAAACGCTGCCATGTGATCTCCTTGTTGTGGAATCAAAGACTGCACGCAACTTTGCCTCTGTCCTCGTGGAACGGTCAAGGAAAAATGGGTATGTAGATCTGGGGACAGCCTCCGAATTCGAACTGAGAAATCTGCGCAGACTGAAGATTCTGTCGTTCGAATTCGGAGGCTGTCCCCAGATCTCGGCCGGATCTACTACGTTTGGTTTGAGTTCACAATCTGGGTTGGTCCTTGAACCCGATGACTTCCTCGACAGCTCTAGCCGTCTCCAACAGTAACCCCTCGTGAAGCGGTGCAGCACTCAGCTGGATACCCAGCGGCAATCCATTGGAGGCCAGCCCCACCGGCAGCGTCATTGTCGGAAAGTCTGCGAGGGTCCAGGGTGCCTGCATCACCGGATCTCCAGTTGCCATCCCTGCCGGCGCGGGCCCCGGCGCTCCTGGCGTCAACAGCACATCGAAGTGATCAAACAGTCGAACCATGTCGCGCTGATAGTGTTTACGTATGCGCCGCGCTCTGAGATAGGTGCTTGCATCAATCAGTTCGCCCATCTGAACGAGATCTCGAAGTTTTGGGCCGTAAGCATTTGGTTTAGCTAGAATTAACTGCTCATGTGTCGAGGCGGCTTCGGATCGGACTAGTGTTCGCAGAATGGCCGGATGCAGGTCGAAAATCGCCGGCAGGGAGACCGGCGCCACTTGAAAGCCGGCGTTCATTAGCGCGCCCGCAAGTTCGTCGATCTTCCCTCGTGTTTCCGCATCGGCCTTATCCAAAAAAAACTCCTTAACGATTCCGATGCGGAGTTTATGGTTATCCACCCGGCGCGGATGACTCGGCATGGGAGTTTCGCTGAGACATTCGAGCGTGACCTCGATATCCCCAACCGAACGTGAAAAGATCCCGACATGATCCAGCGACCACGCCAGCGGAAAGGCGCCCGCCATATTGACTCGTGACTGCGTCGGCATGATGGACACCACCCCGTTGTACGCGCCTGGCCGCCCAACCGAGCCCACCGTCTGACTTCCAATACTGACTGGGCACGTTCGGGCTGCGACGGCGGCTGCAGATCCACTGCTCGATCCACCGGGCGTGTGTTCCGTATTCCAGGGATTGCGCGTAGGGCCTGGATCAAGGAACACGAGAATTGTCGTGACACACTTCCCCATGATGATCGCGCCTGCATTCTTCAGTCTTTTCACGACGCTGGCATCGTAGGTCGGGACGAAATCCGCAAAAGCTGTGGATCCCATCGTGGTCTTCAGGTCCTTCGTGTAGAAGATGTCCTTCACACCGACCGGAATGCCATGAAGCGCACCCCGGAACTGCTTCTTGCGCGCCTCGGTCTCCATCTGTCGCGCTTCAGCGAGCACGCCTGCGCGATCGATCGTAGTCCATGCCTGAACGCGAGGGTCCACCGCATCGACTCGAGCGAAAAGCGACTGCACGTAGTCCAGGGGAGAAAGAACGCCGTCACGGATTTTTCCGGCAGCTTCAACCAGAGTGAGAGCCTCAGGGTTCATCTTCAAATCCGATGTCGTAGGAATTGATGGCTTCGAGCTCGCGCGCGAGTTGCAGCAGGTCCGGGCGCAGCGCATCCGCGCGCTCTGAACCGAATTTCTCCACCGCTCGGCGGTGCAATTCGTCCGCAACGATGGGAACAGTGGGCGAATTCATAGGAGGGGTAATCATACGTGTTTGGGGGCGGGTAGCGGTTGAACTTTGTGGGGGATAGGGAATTGAAATCGGACGAAACCGGGGATCTCAAAACCGAAATTACAAGATCCCAGGATTGGACTCGCTGATTCGCCAACCCCACTTCCCCGCGATCAATCGTCCTCGCTCTCGGGTTATTCTGCTCCAATGCGACTGACCTTCCTTGGAGCGACTGAAACTGTAACAGGCTCGAAATTCTTACTCGAAGCGGCGGGGAAGCGGGTTCTCATCGATTGTGGGCTCTTCCAGGGACTGAAAGAACTACGTCTGAGGAACTGGCAGGAGCCTCCTGTTGACCCGAAATCGCTTGACGCGATCATTTTGACGCACGCGCACATCGATCACACCGGTTATTTGCCGCGGATGGTGAATCAGGGTTTCCGTGGGCCGGTTTATGGAACGCCCGCAACTATCGATCTACTGAGGATTCTTCTTCCGGATTCGGCGCATCTTCAGGAAGAGGAGGCGAACTTTCGCAACAAACATCATCGCACCAAACATGAGGTGGCTCTGCCGCTGTACACAACTGAAGATGCGGATGCGGCGTTGCGTCTCACGAAATCGGTTCCTTACCATCAGTGGACGCCGCTCGGTTCGGGGTTCCAATTCGATCTGATGCCGGCCGGCCACATTCTCGGTTCGGCTTTCGTCCGTTTTCAGGGGGAATCCAAAACAGTCCTGTTTACGGGAGACATCGGCCGATTCGACACGCCAATCATCAAGGATCCTTCACCGGTGGAGTCGGCGGACTACCTGATCATGGAGTCGACCTATGGGAACCGTCTTCACAAGGAACAGGAAGGGCACCATGGCAAGCTTGCACTGCGCGACGTTATTGTGGCCACGGCGCGCCGTGGCGGTACAGTATTGATTCCGTCGTTCGCCGTCGGCCGGGCGCAGGAAATTCTCTATCACATGCGGGAACTCGAGGAGGAAGGTGAGATTCCCATCCTTCCCGTTTATGTCGATAGCCCGATGGCGGTTGATGCCTTCGAGATCTATCACGATCACGTTGAGGAACATGACGTCGAGATGAATCGACTGAAGGCTGATGGGACGAACCCTCTGCGAACCAGGAACGTGGCGTTTACAAGAACCGTGCAAGAATCCAAAGCCATCAACGAGCATCACTTTCCCTCTGTTGTCGTCTCAGCCAATGGGATGGCGACCGGCGGACGTATCGTGCACCATCTAATGCATCGATTGCCCGACGAGCGAAACTCCGTGGTCTTTGTCGGCTTCCAGGCCGCAGGCACGCGCGGACGTTATCTGGTGGAGGGGGCGAGAACGATTCGAATCTACGGCATCGACTATCCGGTTCGCGCCGAGATTAAATCGATTCAGGGATTTTCTGCGCATGGAGATGCCAACGAGCTTCTGCGCTGGCTGCAGTCCTTCAAAACAGCGCCGCTTAAGACTTTTCTCGTGCACGGCGAGCCTCGTGCGATTGTTGCCATGAAGGAGCGTATTCTGGAAAAGCATCCGGATTGGCCGGTTGCCATTCCGCATTACAGGGAGACTTTCGAATTGTGAAACAACTCGCACAGCACGCAATGGCGACTGCTGAATCCAGAGGCGCACGTTATGCGGATATCCGCATCATAGAGAGTCGAAACCAGACAGCCGGCGTTAAGGATGGCAATGTCGATTCTTTGGGCGACTTCGAGTCCGCAGGATTTGGTGTGCGCGTGCTCGTGGGTAACGCCTGGGGTTTTGCTTCCAGCGCCGATGTCACTCGGGAAGAAATTGACCGCGTTACCGCGCTTGCCGTGGAGGTTGCGCAGGCCAGCGCTCTGGTTCCCGGCCAGCCCGTCGAGTTGGGGCCACCGGTCCGAAGCACAGGCACTTACGTCACGCCGATTCTTATCGATCCCTTTACTGTTTCCATCGAGGAAAAGCTGAGTTTGCTTCTTCAAGCGGATGCCACAATTCGCCGTAACCCTGGGGTGAAGGTATCCGAGGGAAGGGTGACGTGCCTGCGTCATCATAAGACGTTCGCCAACATGGAAGGGGCTCTTCTCGAACAGACGATCTATGAGTGCGGCGGTGCGATCAGTGCAACAGCCGTCAGCGGCACCGACATTCAGGTTCGTGCGTACCCGGATGCGTTTCGATGTCAGGGAACTGCCGGTTGGGAGTACATCCTCGGCGCTCGCTTTAACGATCATGCAGAGCGCGTCGCCTCGGAATCAGTGGCGTTGTTGAGTGCAGACGTCTGTCCCAGCAAAGTCACGACGCTCATTCTCGATAGTTCTCAGCTGGCCCTTCAAATCCACGAGTCCTGCGGTCACCCGACGGAACTCGATCGCGTCTTTGGAACCGAGGCCGCGTTCGCGGGGCGCAGTTTTTTGACAACGGACAAGCTCGGGGCGCTTCGCTATGGTTCGTCCATCGTCAACCTGACTGCAGACAGCATCCGCCCGACCGGCCTCGGATCATTCGGATGGGATGACGAAGGTGTGCCGGCCTCGAGTACGCCGTTGGTCAAGAATGGAGATTTCGTCGGATACCTGATGAGCCGTGAAACGGCGTCGCAGCTGGGTCTTCAGAGCAACGGATGCATGCGCGCAGATGGATGGAATCGCATTCCTTTGATCCGGATGACAAACGTTTCACTTGAGCCGGGCACGTGGAACGCGGAAGACATCATCGCGGACACCGATGACGGCATTTACATGGAAACAAATCGGTCGTGGAGCATCGACGACATGCGCCTCAACTTCCAGTTCGGAACTCAGCTCGGATACGAGATCAGGAACGGGAAGAGAGCACGGCTTCTTCGGAATTGCACCTATGCAGGGATCACTCCGGAGTTCTGGAACTCCTGTGACGCAATCGGAAACGAGAAAAGCTGGAAGGTGTGGGGGACTCCAAACTGCGGGAAGGGGGAACCCATGCAGGTGATGGGAACGGGCCATGGCGCTGCGCCGGCGCGTTTTCGTAACGTGCGTGTCGGAGTCTACCGATGAATTTCAAGGAAGTGGCCGACATCGTCCTGGGGGCATCCCAGGCCGACGAGACAGAGATCGTGTACAGGCGCCTTGACGGAAGCCTCACGCGGTTTGCGAACAATCATATTCATCAGAACGTCACCGAGACCAATCATGAAATCCTCGTGCGTTGCGTTTCCGGATCTCGTTGTGGAACCGCTATCTCAAACGCCACGCACCCCGACAGTCTGCGAAATCTCGTTCGTGTGGCACTGGATCTTGCGAGGCAGCAACCCGAAAATCCCGATTTCAAAGGGTTGCCCGGCCCGGCGCCGCTTTCCATTGTTACCAGCTTTGACTCTGCTGTTGCCGGTTGCTCTCCCGCCGCACGCGCCAGCGGCGTCGGTGTCATGTGCCGCAAAGCAGCCGAAGCGGGGTATACCGCTGCGGGCTCGATGACGACGGCAGCAATGCGATTGGGTGTGGCGAATTCGAAGGGCGTTTTCGCCGAGTGCGAAACGACTCTTGTTGATGCTTCAACAGTCGTCATGAGCGCGACGTCTTCCGGATGGGCGCAGTCATCGGGCTGGACACTCGATTCTGTCGCATGGGACCAACTGGCGGAAGAAGCCGTCGGCAAGACACGCATGGGAGAAAATCCGATCGATGGCCAACCCGGCGAATACACGGTCATACTCGACCCGTATGCGACGTCGGACCTTATGGGCATGATGGCGGGAGATGGTATGAGCGCGCAGGCCTATCAGGAAGAGCGTTCCTGGTTGAACGGCCGTCTCGGAAAACAAGTCCTTTCTCCCATGATCACGATCGTGGACGATGGCCTGGATCCTGCCGGAATTCCGTTGCCATTCGACTTTGAAGGACAACCGAAACAACGCGTCACGGTCGTCGAAGCCGGCGTTTGCCGAGGCCCCGTCTACGACACCTACACAGCTGGACGACAGCCGGGCGCCCTTTCCACGGGACATGCGATGGAACAGGCCGCCTCGGAGAGAATCGGCCCCTTGCCGATGAATCTCTTTCTAAAGCCGGGAACGTCTAACGTCAATGAGATGATTGCATCGACGAAAGACGGTCTTTACATCACGCGGTTCTGGTACACACGGCCTGTACATCCACGGGATGTCGTTGTTACAGGAATGACTCGTGATGGAACGTACATCGTCCGCAATGGGGAGATAGCAGGGGCCGTCAAATCCTTGCGGTTCACTCAATCGTACATGGACGCGCTGGCAGGGACCATGGCCCTGGGAGAAACTTGCAAGACGCTTTGGGCTGGTGGGACCTGCAACGTTCCAGCAATAAAGCTCGAGCGGTTTAACTTCACGAGTTCCACGAGGTGAGAGTGCAATGAGCGTTCTTAAGGTGATCGCGCTTTTGGCCACGCTGATAGCAGGACAGCAGGGCCAGGCGGTTCGGTTATCCCTTCCCGATGAACCCGGAATCGAGAAGGTGGAGATCCGGTTTCAGGGCAAGGTCATCCCCTACACACACGCGGGCCCGGAGTGGTTTACTGTTGTGGGGCTGGACCTGGATATAAAACCGGGCACCTACAACGGCGATGTTCGCGTGACAAAGAACAGCAAGGTGGAGCTTCGTTCCCTGAAGATCGACGTGAAGGCGGTCAAGTTTCCAGTGGAGCGTCTGCAGGTCGCGGAAAAGTACGTCGAGTTGAGTCCCGAAGACGCCGAGCGCGCTCTGCGTGAAGCGAAGGAACTTGACGAGATCCACAATACGATTACAGGGGACGTCTTGTGGAAGCAGCCCTTTGTAGTGCCAATACCCGGGGGCACCGGTGTTAGCTTCGGAAAGCGCAGGGTGTTCAATGGGGAATCAAGGAATCCTCACGCCGGCGCCGATCTGAAGGCGGCGACGGGGACTCCCATTCGATCGACAAATCGCGGGCGCGTGGTGCTTGCCAGGGATTTGTTCTTTACCGGCAATACGGTGATTGTCGATCACGGGCTGGGCATCTACACTCTTTATGCGCACCTTTCACGGATCGATGTTGCAAAGGATGACGTCGTGGAACGCGCGCAGGTCATCGGACTGGCTGGAGCTACAGGGCGTGTAACCGGTCCGCACCTTCACTGGGGCGCAAGGGTCCAGAACACTCGCGTCGATCCGTTTTCTCTGATCAATCTTGGTAAATGAATGAATGTTTGATTTTCTAAAAACGAAGTCACCGATTGAAAGACTCACGAAGAAGGTTACGGAGACCGCCGGTGAGGATGGGCCGCGCATCGAAGCGGCACAGAAACTCGCGGATATGGAAAGCCCGGAAGCGACCTTCGCGCTCGCGAAACGATTTACGATCTCCAGCAAGGTCATTACACAGGACATCGAGGAAAAGCGCATGGTCGTAAGTATGCTGGCGGCCAAGGGCGAGAAGGCAGTCGAGCCGTTGCTGCGCTTTCTCAAGTCCTATCATCAGGTCGAGTGGCCGGTGCAGGCGCTCGCACAAATCCTTCCGAGGGAACAACTTATTCCGCGGCTGGTGGGCGTGCTCGAAGACGTGGCTCAGAATCCGTTCACATCTCCGGAACACCGCTCGAGCCTGATCAAGGCCATGCACGGACATGTCACTCCGGAAATTGCGGCTGCTTTGAAGAAATCGCTGGAAGACGATGACGATGACGTTCGCATCGCCGCTGTCCACGCAGTCTCCGAGATGGGAGAGGATGCCCGCGAGATTCTTCTTCAGGCTTTTGCATCTTCCGAAGATCGTCCCAGAATTCGCATTGCGATTGCAGAAGTTTTTGCGGATCGCGACTGGCCGGTGAAGGGTTATCGTCCAACAGTCGAAGCCAACTTGCCCGACGGGTTTCATATCACCGCGAAGGGGCACATCCGTCGAAAGGGTTCGTCCGCGTGAGCCGCCGGGAGAAGTGGGCCATGTTCTGTATGGCCATCTGGCTCTCTGGGTCCGTCTTTACAGCAGTGGTCGCGACGGAAAACTTCTATACGATCGATCGCCTGATCGCCAAGTCTCCTAACGACGTCTTCCGGGTAGTCGTGGAGACTATGGAAAATCCACCCGCCAGGGATCTCTTGCGATACCTTTCATCCGAACTCAATCGGCTCTATTTCCAGTATTGGAATATTGCGCAGCTGCCCGTGGGGCTGGTGGCTCTGAGCCTTGTGAGTACAATCCCCAGATCCAGGCTCGCGACGTGGGGCATTGTTGCCATGCTTTGCGTCGTCCTGTTCCTGATGGTGTTCATTACGCCACCGATTCTGAGCATTGGCCGGACACTGGACTTTGTCCCTCGAAACCCGCCGCCTCCTGAACTGCGGACGTTTGGATTGCTTCATGCAACGTATTCGGCGTTCACCCTCGTCAACGTTGTGGTGGGAATTCTTGTTACGTTATGGATTCAGAAGGAGCATCCCAGCCAGCTTGTGTAGGCAGCTTGCTGTTCTTCTGTCGGTGAAGCGATCTTGCGGAGTTCCCACCGCGGATTGGGCTTCTTGCCGAGTTTAAAGTCGATTCGACGCAGGCGGTTTCTTCGCATGACCTGCAGCCAGACCGTATCTTCAGGCGCCATTGTGTGTTCGAGGTGAGGGTTCACCTCGGTTGCCTTGAACTTGCGTCCATTGAGCGTGACGATCTCATCGCCGCAGTTCACACCGGCGGCATAGGCCGGACCATCGGACAGGACAGACTTGACGACGCATGCTCCGTTGCTTTCGTGCATCACCAGTCCCGCGTACGCTCGGGCACCCGTGTAGGTTGGGACCATCTCCAACCCAACGACAGGGAAGAGATCCTCAAACGGATAGTCTTTCGTTCCCGAGATGTACTGTTGAAAAAAATCGTCGAAACTGGAATCTGCAATTCGATGGAGTGTTTGAAGCAGGTCGTCGGTTGTGAAGCCCGGACCCGATGCGGGAAAGGCTTCGTACAATGCCCGCAACAGCGTGTCGAGCGAACTGCGGTTGCGCGTCCGGCGTCTGACTTCAAAATCCAGGAGGAGGCTCGCCAGTGCGCCACCGTCGTAGTAGGAAACCGTGGCATTGGCGTCATCGGGATTCGGATTGTTGAACTTGATCCACGCATCGAACGACGATTCAGCGAGGCTTTGTACCAGCGCGCCAGGCCGCGCGCGTCGCTGATAGATCGTTTCAGCGATCGTTTTCAGGTACGCCTCGGGTGTTTCGAGCCCCGCACGAACGAGAATCAGCTCGTCATAGTAGGAAGTCGTTCCTTCGCATAGCCACAGGAGATCGGTGTAGTTTTCTCGGGCCAGGTCAACATTTCGCAATGCCGCAGGTCTCAGCCGCTTGACATTCCATGTGTGGAACATCTCGTGGGCCGCCAACGAAAGAACGACCTTGTATTGCATCTCCATGGCCTGCGGCGGCATCTGGATGATGGTGGAGTTGAGATGTTCAGTGCCCCCGCTCAGTCCCGGCGCGAGATGAACGAGAAAAACGTAACGGTCGTACGGAAGCCCTCCAAAGATCGCTGCCTCGGCACGAATGATTTTCGAAAAATCACGTTCAAGGCGATCGGAGTCAAAGGGAACGTCGCCCCACACGACAATATCGTGAGGCTTTCCATCGACGTTGAAAGTGACGCGCTCATGAATTCCGATTTCGATGGGCGAGTCGATGAGGACGTCATAGTCCTGGGCGAGCAGCGTACGAGCATCGTCAGGCGCCGCGTCGAGGCCACAGGCAATTTCCCAGTTTGGAGGTGCGTCCAGACGAACCAGGACGGCGTCGCTGCGGCGATCCGGGACATACATGAAGACGGTCGCGCCCGAGAGAAATGCGTGAGTATCGTCAACATGACGCGTGCGATCGTTCAGGGAGTTTGCATAGACGGTGTAACGGATGACGATTTCAGGGGCGCCTTCGGTCGCAATCTTCCAGGTCGTCTTGTCCGTCTTGTGAATCGTCAATTTGCGACCAGAGGTTGTGGTTGCACTTACGCTGCGCACCGTGCCCGCGGGGTTTAGCACCGCGTATCTCCCCTGGCGCCAAACAGGCAGGGCCACCTGCAACGCCGGCGTAGACACATTCCGCACGAGCATGGCGACCTGAAACGTTTGAGTCTGCGGAGCGTTGAGGGAAACGACGTATTCAATCGGACGAATCAATCAGCTCTCGACCTCAGTTAACCCAGCTTCCGCAGGTTTGCATCTGTTTTCCATAGTAAGGATTGGCCAGCTTGTCTTTCTTTTGGACCCACGTGGATCCGCCTTTGTACATCGGACAAAACGCGACAGCGTAGCCCGGAGGAAGTTCCATTGTCGTCGCGACCTTGGAAAGCGCCTTGAACGCCTCACGCGTTGCAGCGATATCGCCGGTGGCGGCAGCGGCCTGAGCGAGCGTCTTCAGTTCGCCGGTGTTCTCATTAGCAAACGCAGTAAGCGCGGCCTTCGCCTTCTCCAGATCGTCGGCTGCCAGCGCTGCCGCCGCGTCCATGTAATGCATCGAGAGAACAGTGGAAGGCGGCTCGGCTGCCGGTTCTGGAGTCTGCGGAACCTCCGAAGTTGCTGCGGGTACGGCTTTCAACGGGCTCTCGGAATCTTCTTTCGGGGCACAGGACGAAAAAGCGAGAAGGATGAGTGCCAGGGATAAAAAGGTAATACGTCTCATAGCTACCTCCTGGGCGAGTATAACAAACCCTCCGAATTCTATCGGTTGCTCGTCTATTTAGTCCGACTTTGTTGCCTGTACCAGGGCACGGTGGACTCCTTCCATGTACACTCTTTGACATGCGCAGAGAGAGTTATCCAGCAGCGCGTGTGGTCTCCGAGCGAATCCAGTCTTTTCAGCAAGTGCATTCGACAGAATTCCAGCAGCCCTACGGCGACGTTGTTGAGCAGCTGATTAGTGCCGCATTCTGGGCCAGTCTTGGCCGCGAGGAGGGAAACGCACCGACGATCTCTCTGGCGCTGCTTCCGCCAGAGAATGTCACCAGGCCGCTGATGTTCTCTACACCGCTTCCGCTCGATCCGAGTGTCCTGGTGAGGCTCGCGCCGGCGGTTGAACGCCCTGGAATTCATCTCGGCGTATGGGAATATGACGGGGAGCTTCGAGTCTGGGGCACGACTCGCATCGTTCCAACGTGGTGCTTCGTTCTTGAGGTCATCGAGCCCGGGCTGCTCGTTGTGAAGTTTCGTCGAGCGGAACCCTCGACAAAGTTCGCCAATATTGCAGTTCTCGATGGCGCCAATGTGAAGTTCATTGCGCAGAGGGATATAAGCCTGCTGGAGTTTCCCTCGCGGCTCAGGTCATTTCTGACCTTCTATTCGACCGGAGGGCGTGAAGAATCCGACAATATCCTCGTCAGGCTGGCGCTCTCAATGCGTGCGCATCAGCGCGGCGGATCGCTGCTCATTGTTCCGGATGGCGTCAGCGAATGGCGTGCGTCTCTCGTCAAGCCGATCTCCTATTCGGTGCTCGCACCATTTTCGGAAATCGAAAGTCTGCCTCACGATTCTGACGCGTTGCGTTCCGCCATAGACGCCCTTGCCGGATGGACCGCAGTCGACGGCGCTACAGTCATATCGGATCGTTTCGCCCTGCTTGCATCCGGTGTGAAGATCGTTTCCCGTGATGCGTCCCATCGAATCGAAGAGATTCTGGTAACGGAACCGGTGGAAGGCATGGAGCCGACCATCATGGAACCCTCGCAGTTGGGGAACACGCGGCACCTGTCCGCCGCTCAGTTTGTGAATGACCAGCATGATTCTGTCGCTCTGGTCGCTTCCCAGGATGGCCGGTTTACGGTGTTCGGCTGGTCGACATCGCGGCGCACGGTGCTTGCGCACCGGCTCGAGTCGCTGCTGCTGTAAACTGACTCACGACCTGCGCGTCAGTCCAAGCAGATTGCGGGCAATCGCCCCTACGCCTTCCTGTGGCTGGCCGGGCTTCGCACCGATGGCCGGTGAAGGCTCGACGTCGCGTTCGCCTGGATTCACGAAGCGATTGCCCTCCAGCCCCGCCTGTCTTGTATAGAGCTCGAAATAGCGGCCTTGATGCGCGATCAGTTCCGCATGGGTTCCTCGTTCAATGATCTGACCATGCTCGAGAACGAGAATCTGATCGGCTCCACGTATCGTGCTGAGGCGATGCGCAATGACGAAAGTGGTCCGGCCCTGCATGAGAGCAGCAAGCCCTTCCTGGATCAGCGCTTCGCTCTCGCTGTCAAGGCTCGAAGTGGCTTCGTCGAGAATGAGAATCCGTGGATCGGCCAGGATGGCGCGGGCGATTGCAACGCGCTGGCGCTGACCACCTGACAGCTTGACGCCACGTTCACCGATGATCGTGTCGAGTCCCTTTTCAAAGTGCGTAACGAATTCGTCGACGCGCGCAATGCGGACCGCATCAAGAACCTCGGTGTCTGTCGCGCCGGGTCGGCCGAACAGAATGTTCTCCTTGATCGATCCGTCGAAGAGAAAATTGTCCTGCAGAACGACCCCGAGCTGGGATCGGTAGGGATCCAGACGCGCAGTGGAAAGATCTTTCCCATCCACCGTGATGCGTCCGGCAATCGGTTTTGCAAAGGCTGCGACAAGGCTGATTAGGGTACTCTTTCCCGAACCGGACGATCCCACCAGCGCCGTGCTTGATCCGGGAAGGGCATCGAGAGACACGCCACGAAGCACAGGCTTTCCGGCGTCGTACTCGAAGTAGACATCCTCGAATCGAACGTGCCCTTCGATGTGGCCCGTATCCACCTGGCGGTCGGGATCGTCGTTTTCGGGGCGCTCGCTGAGCACCTCATGCATGCGATCCAGGCCCGCGAAAGATTCAGTCAGCTGAGTGCCGATGCTCGCGATCTGGAACACAGGGGCCACCATGAATCCCAACAGCAGCGTGAACTGAAAGAAGTCGCCAATAGTCATCGCTCCACGGATCAGGAGCCGCCCGCCGACGATCATGACGGTGCCGCTGACGATGCCCATGAAAAGCGTAGAAGTCAGCCCAATAGTTGATGTCGCCAGAAGTGTGCGCCTTACGTTCTCAAACAGTCGCATGGCGCCGGCTTCAAACACCGCGGCCTCCCGCTCTTCGGCATGGAAACCCTTGACGATGCGAATGCCACCAAGCGTCTCTGTCAGGCGACCCGTAACTTCGGCGTTGATCTTGCCGCGCTCGCGGAAAATCGGCCGGATCGTTTTGAAGGCCCGTTGCAGGGTGAGGCCGAAAAGCAGCAAGAACCCGATCGCGACAAATGTCAGTGTCGCATTGATCCGGATCAGCAGGATAAAGGCAATGACCGCCGTAAAGAGTCCGCCGATGAGCTCCACAAGACCCGTGCCCACCAGATTGCGCACACCTTCGACGTCCGACATGATCCGCGAAACGAGCGCTCCGGTTTTGTTGGCGTCGTAGTAGCGAATGGGAAGCCGCCCAATGTGTGCCTGAACGCGCACCCGCATCTCTGCTATCAGTTTTTGCGCGGAAGCGCTCAACAGTTGCGTTAACGCGAAGGATGTGGCGGCCTGAATGACGATAGCAACTCCCACAATCGCCACCAGCGGAACCAGAAGATCCTCGCGCCGCTTCTGCACAATATCGTCGATGAGATATTTCGTAGAGCCTGGAAGGACCAGCCCTGCTGCGCGATTGATGAAAACCAGAATCAGCCCGAGGATGAAGATATAACGACGCGGCCAGAGCAGTTCGCGCAGGTCGCGGTAGACGTGCGAAGCCTGGAGGTTCCGTCGGGGAGCGTCGTCGGAGTAAGTTCGGCGCATGGTGGACTTCATCGTAGCGCAATTATAGGAATTAAGGGGACGGACTACTGAACCCCCAAACTCCTGACGAATCTTCAGTACCGTCAGACTTTCACGGGAGTTTGGGGGGTCAGTAGTCCGTCCCCTTAATTCCCTCGTCTGAATTTCTGGACTTTAAGTATAATTGACTGACTGGAGAGTCAGTTTACTGAATATGCCGGTTCTGGGGCGCACAAAAAAGGATGTTCTGTCAGAGTTTCGCAAAAGCGAGCTTCTGATTGCCGCTCGGGCTGTCTTTGGAAAGAAAGGCTTTCACGACGCTTCGATCGAAGAGATTGCCGAGATGGCCGAAGTCGCCAAGGGCACGGTTTACCTCTACTACAAGTCGAAAAAGGACCTTTACCTGGAGGCTTTGCGCTTTGGTATTGGCTCGCTCGTCAAGGAACTCAAAGCGCGTGCCGATACACCTGGAAGTTGCCTTGACGTCCTGCGGGTGCTTACCCACACCAAGATCGTTTTCTTTGAGGAGAATCGAGATTTCTTCCGAATCTATTACTCCGAGCTTGGCAAGCTTCCTGCTCATCCGGCAGGCATCAGCCTCGTCAGGGACTTGTACGCCGAGCAAGCTCAGGTTTTTGAGCGTGTCCTTCGGGAAGGGATGAAGCGGCGTGAGGTACGGAATCTCGATATCGAGAAGACGGCATATGCGATTGCGGATCTGACACGGGGAATCGCGACACAGCGGTTGCTGGGAATGTCGAAGACACGGCTTGAGGACGACGTTGAGTTCATTTTGAACGTCATATGGAAGGGCATCGCGCGATGAGATCAGGTGCGGTTGCGTTGAGTCTGGTGCTGTTGCTTGCTTCAGTGGCTCACGCTCAGGAACTGGACAGACCGGCATTCGGTGAGCGCACAAATTCTCTCGAAAACAGCGTGCCGTCGGGGACAGTCTTGCCGGGAGCCCTTTCGCTCGGCATGAGGGACGTCGTTGACCGCGCGGTGAAGAACAACCTCGCCGCAATTCTTGGATCCGAAGTCGAAAAGGCGACGGAGGCGCGTCGGCTCCAGGATCGCGCGGAATATTTTCCGAAGATTGACGCATTCGTCGCGGGCCAGCAGCAACAGGTGAATCTGGCGGCATTCGGTTTCAGTGGTTTCCCGGGAATACGGCAGGTGATTGGCCCGTTTGAACTCTTCGATGCACGAGCAGCGCTTTCGCAGTCGATACTCGATTTCGAACGGCTGCACAACCTGCGCGGCTCTACGGAAACTCAACGTGCGGCGGCATTCACCAGTGCGGACATTCGGGAGTTGGTGGCGCTCACGGCAGTTGACCTTTACTTTCAGGTTGTGTCGTCGCAGAGCCGCGTTGTGTCGACCGAAGCGCAACTGATGCGTGCGAAAACATTGCATGATCGCGCGCTCGATTTGAAAGGCGCAGGCGTGGTTCCGGGAATTGATGTACTGCGTGCCGAAGTGGAACAGCGTACGATGGAACAGCGGTTGATCCAGGCACGAAATGCCGTTGAGAAGCAAAAGCTTGGCCTTGCGAGGGCAATCGGTTTGCCTCTGGAACAGCAATTCAACCTCGCTGACCGTCTCCCCATGGAAGGTGAGGAGGTGCGATCGGTAGATGTGCTCCTCACGCAGGCGTATTCCCAACGGTCCGATGCATTGGCTGGTGAAGCGCGAATACGCGCCGCAGAAGAGGACTTGAAGGCAGTGAAGGGGAAGGCGCTGCCGAATCTGAGTTTCAGGGGAGACTACGGCGCCATCGGCCCTTCTGTGAACAACTCCCATGGAACATACACAATGCGTCTCGAGGTTCGCATGCCTGTTTTTGACAAGACCATCGACAGCGAGGCTCTGGAAAAGGAAGCCGTGGTTCGACAAAGGCGGGCGGATCAGGCGAGTCTTCGAGGCCGCATCGAGATGGAGGTCCGGTCGGCCCTTCTCGACCTGCAGTCCACTTCCGAACAACTTCGCGTGGCTCGGGAGTCTCTTACTCTGGCGCAGCAGCAACTGGATCAGGCGCAGGATCGCTTCAGCGCTGGCGTCGTGAACAATCTCGAAGTCGTTCAGTCCCAGGAGGCTGTTGCTCTCGCCGAGGAAGGCGTCATTCAGGGCCTCTATGGCTACAACATCGCGCGGGCTTTGCTCGCCAGGGCGGCGGGTTCGGTCGAACGATCCGTTGCAGAATACTTTCCAGGGAGTCCAACCAGATGACACGGACGCGTGTGCTGCTTGCGGTAATTTTGATTCTTGTCGTAGCAGGAGCTCTCGTCGGCTGGAAGCTGCTCTCGGGAAAGGAGTCCACAGACGATGCGCGAGTGGATGGCCACGTCTATCCGGTGAGCGCGAAGGTCTCGGGGACCGTGCAGTCCGTGGACGTCACAGAGAATCAGGTCGTTGAGACGGACGCGGTGCTACTCAAGATCGACGATCGAAACTTCCGCATCGCATTGCAGCGTGCGGAGGCCGACCTGGCTAACGCCATGGCGAAGCATCGAGAGGTCCAGACTCAGTTGCCGGTATCGTCCGTGCAAGCAGCCTATCGGAATTCTTCATCTCAGGCTGCACTGACTCGCGCACAAGGCACGGTGACGTCCGCTCAGAAAGACCTTGAAGTGGCGAAAGCACGGCTGACGACCGCGCGGGCTCGAGTGCAAGAAGCGCAGGTCAACACGATCAAAACATCCAGAGACCTGGATCGTATGAAACCCCTCATCGCGAAGGATGAAATTTCGCAGCAGCAGTATGACAACTTTGTGGGCGCCGCGGAGGCCGCGAAGGCTGCAGAAAGCTCGGCACACGCGGCAGTCGCAGAAGCGGAGAGCGGCGTAGCCCTTGCAGAGGCTCGAGTCAACGAGGCCAAATCAAACGTCGCCGTTGCGGAGACGGATGTTGAGGGGGCCGCCGCGGCGCCCCAGGAGGTCACGGCAAGCCAGGCTCGGATTTCCGGTGCGTCTGCGGAAATCGAACGGGCTCGCGCCGCGGTGGACCAGGCGAGGCTCGATCTTGAGCACACGGTCGTGCGAGCGCCTGTCGCCGGCATCGTTAGCCGAAAAAATGTGGAAATCGGAACCGTGATCCAGATCGGGCAGCCCTTGTTGGCAGTGGTCCCGCTCGATGATTTGTGGGTTACGGCAAGCTTCAAGGAAACCCAGCTTCGTGAGATTCGGCCGGGCCAGACTGCGGAGATTCAGGTCGACACCTACGGCAACACCGTCTTTCATGCACGAGTGGACAGCATTTCTGCGGCTACAGGCGCACGCTTCAGTTTGCTTCCTCCTGAAAACGCCTCGGGTAACTTCGTCAAGGTAGTCCAGCGAGTGCCTGTAAAACTGATCATCACCGACAAACCAGACCCGCAACACACGCTACGGCCTGGGATGTCCGCTGAAGTGACGGTACTGACGGGAATCGGAAACTGAGGCTTCCATGGAGTCCCAGCCGCCGGCAGTTACCCCCGATGTTCCGCATGTAAATCCGTGGATCATCGCTGTGTCGGTGATGTTTGCAACGTTTCTGGAAGTCCTGGATACAACCGTCGTCAATGTTTCGCTTCCGCACATCGCGGGAAGCCTTTCCGCAACACCGGAAGAAGCAACTTGGACGTTGACTTCCTACCTTGTGGCAAACGCGATCATTTTGCCGCTGACCGGGTGGCTTTCAGGATATTTCGGGCGGAAACGCCTTCTGATGCTGGCTGTATCGGGATTCACGATCTCGTCCTTTCTTTGCGGTATAGCCCCATCGCTTGAGTTTCTGGTCGCGCTTCGCCTGGTTCAAGGACTGACTGGCGGGGTGCTTCAGCCAATGTCGCAGGCGATCATGCTCGAAGCATTTCCCGTCGAACAGCGCGGGAAAGGCATGGCATTCTGGGCACTCGGGATAGTTGTGGCTCCCATTCTCGGACCCGTCCTCGGCGGATGGCTCACCGACAACTACAGCTGGCGCTGGGTTTTCTACATCAACCTTCCGATTGGCATTGCCTCGTTGATCATGACGAAGGCGTTCATCTTCGATCCTCCGTATCTGAGAAAGGTCAGGTCCCGAGTTGACGTTGTCGGTATAGGACTTCTTGTTGTGGGTATCGGGGCGCTTCAATTTGTTCTCGACAAGGGTCAACAGGAAGACTGGTTCGACTCACGGATGATCACGACATTGCTTGCGGTCTCCGTCGCTGCACTTCTGGGTTTCGTGGTTCATGCCGTGCGAGCCAGCGATCCCGTCCTGGATCTGCGCGTACTCAAAGATCGGACCTATGCGACAGGCGTCACCATGATGACGGTCCTCGGATTCGTTCTGTTCGGCAGCCTTGTCATGCTTCCCCTGTTTCTGCAGACCGTGCTTGGATACCCCTCATACCAGGCGGGCACGGCGATGGCGCCTCGCGGGTTTGGCGCATTCCTGGCGATGCCCCTCGTGGGATACATGATCGGTAAATTCGATCCGCGCAAGTTGGTGATCAGCGGTTTGGCCATTGCCGGCGCTACTCTGTTCATGCTGTCCTCGATCAATCTTCAAGCTGGATACTGGGACATTTTCTGGCCGCAGTTCATTCAGGGCATATCCATGGGTTTGCTTTTTGTGCCTTTAAGCACGGTGTCGATGAACTCGATTCCGCGGGAAAAGATGGGCAATGCCACGAGTTTGTTTAGCCTCATGAGAAATCTTGGAGCCGGCATCGGGATTGCCGTCGTTGCGACGCTCGTGTCACGTAGAACCACGACGCATGCCGCTCATCTCTCAGAGCAGATTAGTCCCTATTCCGACGCGTCTCGCCAGGCGTTCGAAAGTGCCCGCGCAATGTTTATGTCTCAGGGCTCGAGTTTCAGCGTGGCAACACAGCAGGCTTATGCCACGCTTGCCGGAATGGTCCAACGACAGGCGGCAATGATTGCCTTCATCGATGTGATCCAACTGCTGGGGATTATCTTTCTTGCGGTTATTCCGCTTGTCTTCATCATGAGACGGCCTCGTACCGGTGCGGCTGGCGCGGGCCAGACCGGGGCACACTGACCATCCAAATCTCGTTGTGTAGCTTTCCAGTCGGGTAGTAGTCTGACCCTTTCCAGGTTCTATTGGAGGTGCGTCATGATTGTTGTCCGTAATGTTTTCCGATTGAAATTTGGAAAGGCGAAGGAAGCGGCGGGATTGTGGAAGGAGGGTCTGGCCCTCGGGAAGAAGCTGGGATTCGAGTCGAAGTCCAACCGCGTGCTGACGGACCTCGTCGGCCCTTTCTATACCGTCGTATTTGAGAACACGTTTGAATCGCTGAGTGAATTTGAAAACTCAGCGAAGAAGCTGATGCCGAACCCGGAATGGCAGGCATGGTACGCCAAGGTGTCGGCGCTAACCGAGTCAGGGTATCGCGAGATTTTCACTGTCGCGGCCGAGTGACGAAGGAGATCTGGGGAATTAAGGGACGGACTACTCAACCCCCAAACTCCTGACGAATCTTCAGTACCCTCAGATTTTCACGGTTGTTTGGGGGTTGAGTAGTCCGTCCCCTTAATTCCCCAGATCTCCCAATTCGTTGCAATAGTTTGAAAATCTGTTCGTAGTAAGTGCATGGTAGGGGCAGTGGAAACGCGGAAGCAACCCATAGATCTTGACTTCGAAGTCGTTTACAACATGCACTACCGGCGCGTTCTCAATCTCTGCCGGTATCTGCTGAACTCTCCCGACAAAGCCGAAGACGCTGCCCATGAGGCCTTCCTTCGCGCGCACGCCAGGTTGGACTCCTACAATCCGGCGTATCCGCTCTCCACCTGGATTTTCAAGATTGCCAGCAACTATTGCATCGATCTCCTGCGGCGCAAAACTGCGGAGAAACGCATTTTCGATGTCGATGCCGGCGACCACTACGATCCGCCATCCGGTGGATCCAGCCCGCTCAGCGAGGTCCTTGCGGCAGAACGCGGGCGCGATGTGCGAAACGCCCTGGGTTCGCTTACGGAAAAGTACAGGGTGCCGCTCGTCCTTGCGTACTACAACGAGCTGAGTTACGAGGAGATTTCGGCAATTCTTGGCGTGGAGCGGTCGCAGGTTGCCGTATTGATCTTCCGCGGCAAGGAATACCTGCGCGAGAGGCTAGGGAAGCGACTCGGGAAGGAGAAACCGCGATGATCTGTCCAAACGAATTCACATGCGCGTTGTTCGTCGACGGGGAATTGCAGGAAGAGGACGCTCTCGAGCTTGCTCTGCACCTGGATTCCTGCAAAGCGTGCGACAGCCGCGTCGCGGCGCTTCGAGCGGAAAACCGCACTCTCGTGCAGTGCCTTCAGGACATCGATTCGGATATGTCCAGCACGGTTCCGGAGTTTTCGACTTCCTCTGGGCGTTCCGTCAGCGCGGTGGGTTTTGCCCTTGGCGTTATTGGTGTCGCGATCGCTTTCAAACTCTCGACGGCGCTGCTATTTGGCCTGGATCTGCCTGTGGAGTTTGGATGGTTGAATCCTCGCGAATGGGCGCTGAGCCTGGGTGTTGCTGTGAATGCCGTATTTTACGCGTTTCAAAATGCCGACGCGGTGTTTACGGATACGACGCAGGGGCTGATACTGGTGAGCTTTAGCGTAGCGGTTCTCTTCGGCATGGTACGAATTTTTAAGCGCGGCGCGGCCGTGACTTCCATACTCGGAGTCCTGGTTGCGATTGGTTGCGTGTCGTCACCCGGCTATGCCGTGGACCTGCGGAAGGGTCCCAGGGCGTCGATTCCTCCGACGGATACCGTGGATGACACTGTGTTGGCCGCTGCGGACCCAAAGGCCCAGAGCATGGAAATCGCCGGGACAATCAAGGGGGACCTGATTGCCGTTGGCGATGTCATTGTGATCAGCGGCACAGTCGAAGGGAACGTCATTGTGTTGGCACGGCGTGTCGAAATTACCGGAACTGTGGGAGGCAGCGTCTTTGGAGCAGCGCATACGATAATCGTCTCCGGCCAGGTAGCACGGAATTTAATCACAGGAACAGACACCGTTGATCTCAGCAGGAACGGTGCTATCGGTGGGAATGTCATCACCGCCAGTCGAGAAGCGGTGATTGATGGCAAGACCGCGCGAGATCTGATATCTGCAGCAGCCACGTTGGATCTGCGCGGGGATGTTGGCCGCAATGTCTCTTTCGCCGGCGGACAGGTCACCCTGACAGGATCGTCTCGTGTCGGGGGAGATGTGGGCGCACGTGTCGGCAAGGAAGAGAATCTGCGCGTCGCCGAGGGTGCTGTAATCGGAGGCCAGAAGAACGTTCACCTGCCCGTCGCAACTCCGAGATCCAACCGCTACCTGACGGTCAGTTTCTACGCCTGGCAGGTTGTGCGCGTTCTTGGTCTATTCGTTACGGGACTCGTTCTGTTCAAACTGATACCTTCGCTGATGCCCTCCAGCATGAGCTCGGGATCCGATTGGCTGATGGCCGGAGCCGTTGGGTTCATGACATTCGTGGCAGTCCCGATTGCCGCCATCATCATTGCACTCACTTTCATCGGACTTCCAATAGCGCTGATCACCTTCGTTCTCTACCTGATAGGCTGCTACCTCGCAAAGATAGTCATTGCCGAGTTTGTGGGCCGCTCGGTGATGAAGAACTCTGGCGTGGTTCCGCTGCTGGCTGGACTCGTGCTGGTGATCGTCGCGGTAAATTTGCCGTGGATCGGAACCTTGATCAACTTTCTCCTGATTCTCCTCGGACTCGGAGTGATTGCCACAACTGTCTATCGACGCGTTTCGCACCGACCGGCAGAGGCCTTCTAGAGGCGAAAAGGTTTCACACCCAGTTGCTCGCCGACCAGTCGGCCAATAAGCGTATCGAGAGCCTCTCCGGTTGAAGGCAGAACGAATCTCGTTCCGTCCCAGTCCAGCTTGAAGCTGCGGGATTGCGCGGAAATCCAGATCTGCCGAACCGGCGCATTCGGACTAATCACCATCTTGCCGGGATTCGGCTCCTCGACTTCCACCGTGAGCACGCCGTTCTGGTACATGACCTCGGCGTCATATTGTTCCGCCACAATTCCCAGGCTCTTGTTGAGTCTCTCCAGCGATGCATCGCTGCGAGACCGGAATTCTGCTTCGCTGAGTGACATCTTGTTGCAACCTTCTAGGGCAATGCAAAAACGTACAACGATTCTGTATTGGCCGGATTGGGATCAGTGATGCCGCCTCCACCCGCCGCGCTGACGGCAACGTATTGTTTTCCAGCCCTGCCTTCGTACGTGATCGGGACAGACAGAGCACTATAGTCAAGTTTCGTGACCCAAAGCTCCTTACCGTTTTTCGAATCGAACGCGCGGAACCGGCGATCGTTGGATGCGCCAATGAACACGAGTCCGCCGGCTGTGGCAATAGATCCTCCCATTGTAATTCGGCCGGTGTTCTTTCTGCCCTCGGGAAGTTCATCCGTTATGCCCAGCCGGACCTGCCAGGCGAACTCACCCGTAGCGGCGTTGACGGCGGTGAGCAAGCCCCATGGCGGCTTCTGACAAGGCCAACTGCTTTCACCGAGAAGTTGACCGCGCGCATCGGTCTTTCTTTCCCAAAACTTGGACGCCACCGGATTTCCATAGGCGCTTGCCTGATCGTAGGGCACTGCGGATCCCTCGCGTGTCTTCTCAACCCATCCAATGCTGCCGTAGTTCGAGGAGCTCACAAAGAAATAACCGAGCTGTGGATCCGCGGAAAAGCCGCCCCAATCCGTACCGCCAATCGCGCCCGGAAATATCACGCTCGAGGCCGGTGGCGCACCGGGCGCCCGATATGTCCATGGCGTGAACGGCCCTTCGTTATTCAGGCCCCCGCTTTTCTCGACGAGATCTCGGCAGGCTTTGGCGTGTTCTTCGGTCGTGTCTTCAGCGGTGACGAGATCGGCCATGGTGAAACTCATTCTACCGAAGGGCTTCGGCTTCCTCGGAATCGGTTGTGTGGGCGAACTGTGTTCTCCGGGAACCTTGCTGATTGGGACCGGCTTCTCGTCGATTCCAAAAATCGGTTCGCCTGTGACGCGATTGAGAATGTACATGTATCCAACCTTGCCGGTTTGTGCGAGAAGGGGAACCTTCTTCCCTTTGATCGTAACGTCGAGCAGGACCGGAGCCGGCGGGAGGTCAAAGTCCCATTGGTCGTGGTGGACGGTTTGGAAATACCACTTCAGCTTTCCGGTCTCCGCTTCGAGAGCGACAACAGAGTTGCCGAAGAGGTTGTTTCCTTCACGATCGCCGCCATAGTAATCACTGGCAGGACTGCCGAACACGGTGTAAACGATTCCGCGCTCCGCATCCAGTGTCATGTAGAAACCCCAGTTGTTGACGCCGGTTCGATCTTTCCAGCTGTCGTTCTTCCAGGTTTCATTACCGACTTCGCCAGGTTGCGGGACGGAATGGAATTCCCATACTTTCTTTCCCGTCATGACATCGAATGCGCGCGTGTTTCCCGGCTGGTTCGCTGTCTGGCGTTCGGGAACGTTGGCGCCCACGATTAGAAGGTTCTTGTAGACGGTCGGTACGGAATTGTAGGGAATCACCATGTCGATCTCTCCGACTTTCTCGCCGCTGTCGGAGTTGAGACCAATGAGCCTGCGCCCGGCCGTGAAATAGATGCGTGCGGGAGTGCTACCGCTTCCGGGCCAGTAAGCCACACCACGACTGCTCGGCCTGGTATCAACGGTATAGGTCCAGATTGTCTTTCCGGTGTCGGGATCGAGCGCAAGAATGCGATTGCCCGCCGGGAGATACATCACGCCATCGACCACGATGGGCGTCGCCTGAGAGAACGGTCCAAGCCCTGATGCCGGTGCCCCGCTGGTGTCTGGCCTTAGCTTGAACTGCCACGCCAGTTTCAGGTTTGCCACATTTTTCGTCGTGATTTGCTTAAGCGGAGAAAATCGCGTGCCGGCAAGATCGCGATTGAACATGGGCCAGTCGGCTCCTGCGCTGCGTCGCCCCTGCACCGAGACCGTCGTTTGAAGGTACGCGAGCGAAAACAACGATGCCACGGCTGCGAGAAGAAGAGTCTGGCCGAATATGCGCGAACGGTTCATGAAGCCTCCCTCAGGCTGACATGGTTGTATACACTGGCAACGCCCGGGTGACCAGACCTTTGGGGAGAGAATTTGAAATTGGACGAGTCCGGGTTATCCCAGAGATCTTAAAACCGAAATTACAAGAATTCTCATTGGACCGAGTGGACCTCAGTCTGCGCGTCCACTCTAAGATCTTGTAATTTCGGTTTTAAGATCTCTGGGATAACCCGGACTCGTCCAATTTCAAATTCCCTCACAGTTCTATGAACTACGTTCTTGGCGCGTGAATAGGCGATGGGTTGGGTTGTTGTGGCATGATTACGCTTCGATATGTTCGAACTTGCACAGCAGCTCATGGCCATTCCCTCAGTCACAGGCGGTGAAAAAGAAGTCGGGCTGTTTCTGTCCAAACTTCTTCATGATCGCCGGTACCGTGTCGAGAAGCAGTTCCTGATACCGAATCGCTTCAACGTTCTCGCATTCGCCGGTAATCCCCGCGTGGTTCTCTGCACGCACCTGGATACGGTTCCTCCCGTTCTGCCCGTTCGCGAAGACGAAAATTTTCTTTATGGCCGCGGGGCGTGCGACACCAAAGGAATCATTGCGGCAATGCTCGAAGCGGGAGATCGCCTTCGCAGCCAGGCGATTGATAACTTCGGTTTTCTCTTTGTGGTGGGCGAGGAAAGCAGCGGCGATGGCGCGAAGGAGGCCAACAAGCTTCAATGGGAGTCCGATTTTGTCGTTGTAGGCGAGCCCACGGGCAACAAGCTCGCCGTCGCTCAGAAAGGCACGCTGATAGCGGACTTCTCCTGCAAGGGACGTGCTGCCCATTCCGGCTATCCCGAAGAAGGGGAATCTGCCGTGACGGCTTTATGGAGCGTGTTGCAGGACTGCGCCGCGGCCGATTGGGGTAACGATCCGGACCTCGGGAAGGGCACGTTCAATATCGGAATGTTTGCCGGAGGCGAAGCTTCCAACGTTGTACCGGGGTCTGCGACCGCTTCGGTCATGATACGGCTCGTTGAATCGCGCATTACCGCAGAACAACGGCTTCACAAGGCCGTCGGAGGTCGCGCCGAGGTGAAGGTTATCGCTGCCAGCGATCCACATCGGATGCATGTCGTCGACGGATTCGAAACCATGGTGGCGTCGTTTGGAAGCGACGCGCCATATCTGGGAAACCTCGGCAAGCCCCTGCTCATTGGCCCGGGATCGATTCTTGATGCCCATACCGCACACGAAAAGATTTCCCGCCAGGAGATGATCGAGGGCGCAGCGATTTACGAGCGCCTGGTGAAGAAGCTTATCTCATGAAAATCGCCCTTATCGGTTACGGCAAAATGGGACACGAGATCGAAGCCGCGGCTCTCGAGCAGGGAGAGACGATTGCGGCGACGTTCGATGTCGGTAACCCCGTGGATGTAGCCTCGCTTGCGAATGCCGATGTGTGCATCGAGTTCTCGACTCCACACACCGCCCTGCAGAATATTCGCGTGGCGCTCGAGGCGAAGAAGGACATCGTTGTCGGTACCACGGGCTGGTACGAGCATCTTCCGGAGATTCGCCTCCTCGTGAAGGATTCAGGGTTGCTTTACTCTCCGAACTTTTCGATAGGTGTCAACATGATGTTCAGACTGGTCTCAGCCGCCGCAGAGATGATGAACAATGCTTCGGCATACGATCCATGGATCCACGAATGGCACCATCGTCAGAAAGCAGACAGTCCGAGCGGAACGGCGTTAAAGCTTGGCGAGATTCTTCTCGCGAAGATGGATCGAAAGAAGAAGTTGGAAACGGCAAGAGTGGACGGAAAGATCGATCCCGCTGCGCTGCACGTCTCATCGACGCGCGTCGGCACCGTGCCCGGCACGCACATTGTCGGGTTTGATTCCGATGCGGACTCGATCGAGATCAAACATCTTGCCAAGTCACGACGAGGCTTTGCATTAGGCGCGGTGCGAGCCGCACAGTGGTTGAAAGGGAAGAAAGGCGTCTATACCATGGACGATGTTGAGTTATAGGACGAGGGAGTTCATATGTCATTAAAGCCATTTCAAGGCACGGGCACCGCAATGGTGACCCCCTTTACTTCGGCAGGAGCAATCGATGAGCCAGCGCTGCGCCGGTTTGTGGATTTCCAAATCAATGAAGGCATCGACATGTTGCTGCCTGTCGGAACAACCGGCGAGGGAGCAACGTTGGAGCCTGAAGAGGCAGAACGTGTGCTCAGCATCGTCCTGGATCAGACGAAAAAGCGCGTTTCGGTCATATTTGGCGCCGGAAGTAACAACACAAAGAAGGCCGTGCAGGGAACCGAGAGAGCGAAGCAACTGGGTGCGGACGGTGTTCTCTCCGTTGGACCTTATTACAACAAGCCCACGCAGCGCGGTTTCATCGAGCACTTCAAGGCTGTCGCCGAAGTGGGGTTGCCCGTGATTGTCTATAACGTTCCCGGGCGAACCGGCAGCAACATTGAAGCATCGACGATGCTCAAGTTGGCGGAGATTCCGAATATCGTGGCGGTGAAGGAAGCGTCCGGCAATATTGGCCAGATGATGGATATCCTTCGCTCGCGTCCTGCAGACTTCCGCGTGCTTTCGGGTGACGATGCGATCACGCTGCCGCTGATTGCGGCGGGTGGCGACGGAGTCGTGTCGGTCGTTTCCAATGAAATTCCTGGCCTGATGTCCAGAATGACGCGCGCAGCACTCGAGGGCGACTTTGCGGGCGCGCGTGCAATTCATTACAAAATTCTGCCGCTCATGAATGCGAACTTCATTGAATCGAACCCGATTCCAGTGAAGGCGGTGCTAGCGATGATGGGAATGATAGGAGAAAACTATCGGCTTCCGATGGTGCCCATGACGCCAGCCAACCGCGTTCAGATTCAGAAAATCGCCGAAGATCTCGGGATTGTGCAATCCGTTGGAGCGTCGCGATGAACGTTGGAAACGCGTTCCGCTAGTTCGTCCCTCACGGTATGGATGGGCTACTGAGGTCCGGTTCCGGCGCACGCGGGTATAACAGCGCATGCAGCGGTGGATATCTTTCCGCAAAGAAATACATCGAATAGGCCGGAAAGAAAACGACCGCGGGCACGGAGATCAGCGCGCCCAGCAGGATCAGGGCGAGAACGGCGAGAGTTCCGAACACGATCGCTATCGCGATAGTGAGGGGATTCCATTCCAACCCGGCCGCACGTCCCGCCAGCACGCCAATCAGGCCAATTCCGCCGAACGGAATCAGAATGAGAAGAAGCGCGATGAATCCCATAATGCCGAGAACGATAGAAGCGGCAATCCTGAGTACAATTTTCATTCCTATGTATCCCGCGTAGCCAACTTTATCTGCCTTCAGGAATGACCATAGCCGACTCCAGCCGTCCGACACTGATACGTCTTCCAGCGCCATTTGAGGAACGACAAAGTCCTTGGTGAGAACCTGGACGAGAACCAGTGTGAACAACAACATGAGGAAGAGACCGCCCACAACAATTCCACCGAGGACGAGGAGCACGATGTGTTGAGAGGCATTCTGAAATAGGCCGCCAGTCAGAGCTGCGAGAATGGGAAGTCCGATCAGTGCGGCCACACTGATGAAGCCTGTAAGCGCAAACAGAATCTGGAAGACGAAATATCGGAAAGCCGGGGCACCCCGGCGTCCCCACGAATCACGAATGCGACATTCCCCTTCAACAACGGCATCGAACAAGACGAACCGCATGCGGCTGCCGACATAGGTCAGCAGGACCGCCACAATCGCGATGAGCAGCACCCCGATCAGGATTGCGACGAAAAAGAACGGCTCCCCTCCTGGCGAAGGAACCTGGAATTTATTGGGCCTCGGGAAGGAAGCGCCGAGGTTGAACGGTATTCCGGCAGTGCCCCCGCCGCTCTGGCCGATCTCACCGGCCAGAAACCCGACAAGCGCCAGTCGAAACCACTGCCCCCAGCGAAACGGGTTGAACAGCTGGCGTTTCATGCGCTCGAACGCTGGACTTACGACGTCTACGGGGGAAAGGGGCACAAGATACCTCCAGGTGGCTGGAGAAAAGTACAGCCGCCAGGACGATCCGTCAACAAGTCAGGCGAAAAATGTCAGGCGAAAAAAATGGCGTGCCGCTGGGTGATTAACGCGGCACGCCATGATCTGGAAGCGGCACCGCTCTGCTCTCCCCCGCGCGTGCCGGTCGCTCTTCCAGATAAACTGAATTTTAAGGATGTCTGGAGGCGGCACGCCCCGCTGCCTCAGGGGGCGTGCCGGTCGCTAACCTCCAGACGAACTTCAAATTTCCTCGGGTGTCTGAAAATGGCGCAAGAGATTCTCGAGAATCGCGACGGCGCTTTCGACTGATGAAGCTTTGTAGAGCAGAATATCCGGCCCTGGCTCAAAACCGGAGAGGTTGCCGGCCAGAACCATTACAAAGGGAGCATTTTTCTCGTGGGAGACGGCATTGACGAGATCCAATCCGCTTTGTCCGAGCAGAGCGACGTCGAGCATGACAACATCGGGAGTCTGCAGGCGAATCTCACGCACGGCATCGCCCAGGTTATCCGCCTGACCGACGACCTCGAGACCCGGCAAATCAGCGAGACGCTCAGTGAGTCCTTCGTTCAACAAGCGAGAGCTGTCGACGAGATAGACCCGCATAGTTTTCAAGGTAAGTTCCACCATCATGTCTGTAGGTTCCCTAAAATTCGGTTTCGGCCAACTGCGCGGTAACGGTCTTCAGAAACGCCTCGATCGAAAAAGGCTTGCGCAAAACCCGTACGAAACCGAACGTGTTGGACAGATTCACTATGGAGTCAGGCTGGATCAGTTCATTTCCAACGATCGCAAGGATGCGAGCATGTGGAGTTCGGCGTAGTACTTCACCGAACATTTCCAGTCCTTGAGGCACTTTTACATCAGCGACGATGAGATCATGGAGGTGTTCGTTATAGAGCTCGAGAGCGTCTCTTTCGTCGGTTGCAGTCTCAACAGCATGCTGTTCTCGTCTCAGAATTTCGCTGAGCCAGCTTGTTACCAGCGCGCCGTCGTCGATCATGAGAATATTTCCCATCTTGTGCCTCTGTTGCGAGCGCACCATGTGGCTCCCACGGTGCTTAGAGCCGTTACGGCTCACTTTCAACATAGGCCGCAAGGAGGGTAAGGAAAATCGGCCCAACAATGATTTTTCTGTCCGTGTTCGCCCTACAAACTTGCGCAGACTCGCCCGAAGTCGATGCTAAGATCCGATGATTGAATGAGATTGCGAGGGCTGCATGCTTGGATGGATCAGGCGGTCCGTTGCGCCGCCGGTTTTTGAAGGCGATGCTGATAAGACGCGCGTCGCCTGGCTGCTCAACATCATTCTGCTGACGCTGATTGCGAGAGCGATCTTCATCCGGTTCGTAACCGGGTCGGAGCCTTCGCGTCCCAGCCTGGTCGTGCCTTTTATTCTTGCCCTGCTGGCAATCATGTTCGTCATGCACAAAGGCGCGGTGCGGTTGGCAAGTGCCGCCACCGTTTGCATTTTCTGGCTTTCACTTTCACTGGCGGCTGCTGAAACAGGGGGACTTCATTCCACAGGATTCCGTAACTACATTCTGCCTGTCCTCATGGCCGGTTTGCTGCTGGGCCGTCGACCTGCGGTGTTGACGGCGGTAGCAAGTATTCTGGCCGGCATTGGCATGTGGTTGGCCGAGAGGAATGGATTTATTCAATACTCGGCAGATATGGTGCGTCCGTTCGAACTTCTCATCACTCATGCGATCAGCCTCTTGATGGCTGCAGTGCTTGTGACTCTTGCGACGCGCAGCATCGAGCAGGGACTCCAGCGCGCCCGACAGGAGGTTGCCGAGCGCAAGCAAGCGGAGTACGAAGCTCGGGCGTCGGAGGAGAGATTCTCAAAGGCCTTTAACCTGAGTCCTCTTCGCATGGGTATCCTCAAGATGGGGAATGGGGAAATGGTCGCGATCAATGACTGTTTCGTCAAAGACATGGGCTTTTCGCGGGAAGAAATCATCGGGCGACCCATTTTCGACATTCGGGAATGGAGCGGAGCTGAAGCCGTTCGGATTCGCCAGTTGCTCCAGGCCGGCAAGGCTATCCGCAACTGGGAGGCGTTGGCCGGGACCAAGAGCGGAGAATGGCGGAGTACGCTCGTTTCAGCTGAACCGATCGAGATCAACGGCGAGGCCTGCATGCTTTTTGTCTCCAACGATATTACTGAGCGCAAGCGCTCGGAGGAGGCGCTGCGCGAAAGCGAAGAACTCTTCCGCACGTCTTTTGAAAACGCGACAGTCGGTGTTTGCCTGGTCGACATCGATGGAAAGTTCTTCAGTGTCAATCCGAAGCTGTGCGAGATGCTGGGTTACACGCGAGAAGAACTGGAACAGCTATCGTTCAATGAGATCACCATCGAGGAAGACAAACATCTGGGGATCACCTTTGTGTCCAGGGCTATCAGCGGCGATATCCACAGCGCAAATTTCGAGAAGCGCTATGTACATAAGGACGGCCGCATTGTCTGGGCTTATGTCTCATCGGCTCTTGTGCCGCAGACCGTAAAGGGACGACGATTCTTCATCAGCTATATCCAGGACATTACAGAACGAAAGCATGCAGAGGAACAACTCCGCGCCAAGACCGAGCAGTTGCGAGCATTGACGACAAGCGTGCGCTCCGCTCGCGAAGCGGAAGGTATTCGCATTGCCCGCGAGATCCATGATGAATTGGGCTCCGCTCTTACGAGTATGAAGTGGGATTTGGAAGAGGCGAACAAGGTCGTTTCCCGTGTCGATGACATTTCGCTGTCATCTCCGCTTCAGATGAAGATCGCGGCAATGTCCGGTCTGGTGGATTCGACCATTGACGTCGTTCGTCGCATTTCTGCAGAACTGAGGCCGAGTATACTGGACGACCTTGGTCTTGCTGCAGCCGTCGAATGGCAGACGCAGCAGTTTCAGGCAAGAACCGGCATTCGTTGCAGCTATGAGTACTCGCCCGGACATATCGAACTGGATGAAGAACGAGCTACCGCGGTATTCCGGATCTTTCAGGAAGCTTTGACCAACGTTTTACGCCATGCGCAGGCGACCCGCATCGATGTGTCACTAGAGGAGGATGACGAGGTTCTTCTTCGAATCCAGGACAATGGAAGAGGAATTCTGGAGTCGGAACGGACCGGGCTTCAATCGTTAGGCCTGCTCGGAATGAGGGAACGCGCCGACCTGATTGGCGGTAGTCTCGAGATTATGGGTATCCAGGGCGTGGGAACGACCGTGGTGTTGCGCGTTCCTCTCCTGAAGGGTCGCAACGCCAGGGCCACAGCTTGAATGAGGCAATCACTGTGACAAGAATCCTTCTGGTGGACGATCATGCCGTAGTTCGCGACGGCATCAAGCGCATGTTCGATGATAGGCCCGGCACTGTGTCCTTCGGAGAAGCCGATAGTCCTGAGAGTGCGCTCAAACTGGCGGAAAACGCGGAGTGGGACGTTGTCATATTGGACATTACGCTCGGTGATCGAAACGGCCTGGAGGTTCTGAGAGAAGTCCGAAAGGTGCGCCCGCGTTTGCCGGTGTTGATCCTCAGCATGCATTCTGAGGAACAATACGCCCGCCGTGCTTTCAGGGCCGGCGCCTCGGGTTACCTTACCAAGGATTGCTCTCGAGAAGAGTTGGTTGCCGCAGTCCAGAAGGTTTCGACCGGTAGCAAGTACATCACGCCTGCGCTGGCAGAAAAACTCATCATTGATCTCGAGCGCGGTACGGAAGGTCCGCCGCACGAGACTCTTTCGGACCGGGAGTATGAAGTTCTTCGATTGATTGCCTCAGGAAAGACGGTCGGCGAAATCGCCGGGATTCTTTCACTCAGCGACAAAACCATCAGTACATACCGCGCGCGGATTCTGGAAAAGATGGGGATGAAAACGAACGCGGAACTCACGCATTACGCGATTCAGAACAAACTGGTGGAGTGAAAGGACGGGCCACCTTCCAGTCAACTACGGGACCAAGCCCTTTTTGCCGGACCTGATTTGACTCCCTACACAATCAAACTCGGCGTTGGTGTTTTATGGAAGAGGATCAACAAGCAGACGGTACTGGCGCGGCACGAGCGCCTCGGCGGACTACCGCCGAGGCGATGGCCGCCAAGCAGAGAGATATCTCTGTCAGCGAATTCTTTGCAAAGAACCGGCATCTGCTCGGTTTTGACAATCCGCGGAAAGCCCTGCTCACCGCGGTAAAGGAAGCTGTCGACAACTCGCTGGATGCGTGCGAAGAAGCGGGAATTGTTCCGGAACTCTGGGTTCACCTGGAAACTACCGGCATGAATCGGTACAAGGTGGGTGTGCAGGATAACGGACCCGGCATCGTCAAAAAGCAGATACCTCTGATCTTCGGGAAGCTGCTTTACGGGTCGAAGTTTCATCGCCTGCGAATGAGCCGAGGCCAACAGGGAATCGGCATCAGCGCTGCAGGCATGTACGGCATGCTCACGACAGGCAAACCGGTCAAGATCGTCTCCTCCACATCTCTCAGGAAGCCGGCTCATTACTTCGAGATCCAGATTGACACCAAACGCAACCAGCCGGAAATTGTCAACGGCCGCGGCGACGGTGAGGAAATACCCGCGGGCGAAAAGGGACATCAATACATTACCGATCACGGTATCGAGTGGATCACACACTATCCGCCGCCTGAAAACAGCGATCCGGAAAAAGCCCCGACGCCCCGGGCACTGCATAGCGGGACGCGCGTCACGATCGAACTCGAAGGCCGGTACCAGCGGGGGCGAGGCAGTGTCGATGAGTACCTGGAGCAGACCGCGATCGCAAATCCCCACGTCACGATTCATTACATCGATCCCGACAACAACGCCCGGTCCTTTTGGCGGTCGACAATGCAGCTTCCCGTCGAGCCGCAGGAGATCAAGCCGCATCCGTATGGCATCGAACTTGGCCAGCTGGTCACCATGCTCAAGGATTCCAGCGCCGGAACCATGGCACAGTTTCTAACCAGTTCCTTTTCCAAGGTCAGTCCGGCCGTTGCTCAAACGATTTGTGAAACGGCGAAGATCAGCACCCGCGCAAATACGAAGAGGATCGGCAGGCAGGAAGCCGACGCCCTGTATCAGGCGATTCAAACCACCAAAATCGCGGCGCCCTCAACAGACTGCATCTCCCCGATTGGGGAGCAGCTTATTCTCAAGGGACTGCATCAACAGATGCCTGGCGAATTCTTTTGCGCGGCTACTCGTCCGCCGGCCGTGTACCGCGGCAATCCCTTTCTTATCGAAGTAGGACTTGCCTATGGCGCGTCAAGCCCTACGCAGAAGATCTCGCTCGACGCGTTGACCGAACTGTTGTCGGAGAGCGACGCGCGCTCGCTACGCCAGTTCCTGTTGACGACCTTCGACGGCCTGGGTTCGTCCGGTGTTGAGCGTATTTTGTCTGAAGCGGGGATGGGGCCGCGACAGACTCCTGCGAAACTCGACAAAGAAGCCATCAGCCGGCTCCACGCTGCAATGAAGAATGTGAATCTGTCGGAAGGCCAGGTCATGCAGGTCCTTAGGTATGCCAATCGGGTGCCTTTGCAGTTCCAGCCGGCCGCCTGCGCCATTACGCAGTCTGTGATCGCCAACAACTGGCGCTCGTATGGGTTGTCCCAATCGCGTGGACAGTTGCCTTCTGGGCCCGTCACCATCATGGTGCACATGGCCAGCGTCTGGGTGCCGTTTACAAGCGAATCGAAGGAGGCCATCGCTTCTTATCCGGAAATCTTGAAGGAATTGCGCCTGGGCTTGCAGGCCGTGGGGCGCAAGCTCGGGATGTATTTGAATCAGCGCAAACGCGTGGAGCAGGAAGGCGAACGGCGCGAGGTGTTTCTGCGGTATTTGGGGGAGGTGGCGAATGCCGTATCGTCGATTAAGGAGTACGACGATCGTTCCTCGAACAAACTCTACGGACAGCTGGTGGATCTTGCCAGACGCAGGACGGCCGTTGCGGACAATCGCTTCGACGATCGCGGCAAGAAGGTTGACGAGGCGGAAGAGAATTTCGGTGAGAATGTCCTGATCGTCGATCCGGAGAAGGAATAGGCAATGGCAAAGAAGACGAAAAAAACTGCCGATGGCGTGACGCTCACGGACAAGGACAAGAGAACTCTCGGCTCCATCGGAGGTCTGGCAGATATGGTCGTCCAGTCCGCGGATCGCGGTCGCCCTCCCCACGTCGACATTCCATCGCGCTCCCTGTCCAATGTTCGCTTCAACCGGTCGAAGCGCATCATTGAAATGGGCTCCGGAACGAATCGGCGTGAGCTCTTCAACCTGAATCAGGCGAAGAGCTACATGCAGACACTGCTCGTTGGCTCGGGGTGCAAGCAACTGATTGAGCAGGGAAAAACAACCAGCATCCGAGGTCTTTTCTACCTTCTCAAGCACACCATTGAAGGCGCCCGTGAAGAAACATTCGACACGCAGGACGAATGCGATCCAATCATCGAAGATGTCGAAGTGTCCCTCGATGCCATGCGTGAAGAGCTGCACCTCTATGCGAAGAACGCTGGAGCGATGGTCGGACCGATCACGCTCGTGGATAGCGGGGACGAGATTGATTGTTCTCGAATGGGCTCAGGTGGCTACAGTGTCCCGTCCATCGTTGAACCCGAGATCGTTCAGTTCAAGAAGAACTCCGCCAAGTTCATCCTCCATGTCGAAAAGGACACGGTATGGCGTCGATTCAATGAAGACAAGTTCTGGAAGAAGCACAATTGTATCCTCACGCACGGCGGCGGTCAGCCACCCCGAGGCGTAAGGCGAATGCTGCATCGCCTTCACCATGAGTTGAAGCTGCCTGTTTATTGCCTCCTCGACAACGACCCGTGGGGATATTACATCTACAGTGTGCTCAAACAGGGATCCATCAACCTTGCGTACGAGTCACGCCGTATGGCCATACCGGCCGCGCGGTTTCTCGGGTTGCGCAGCAGTGACTATGAAAGATGCCAGCTCAAGCCAAGCGTCCAGATCAAGCTCAACGATCAGGACGTGAAGCGGGCGCGTCAGATTGCGCAATATCCGTGGTTTATCCATAAGAAGCCGTGGCAGAAGGAAATCGAGCTGATGTTGAAGAATGGGTTCAAGCTCGAGGTCGAAGCGCTGATCAGCAAAGACATCAGCTACGTGACCGAAGAATATGTGCCCGTGCGGCTTCAGGAAGATACGTTTCTGGATTGAGGGGCCATTGCATCTGCCCCGGACCATCATAGCCCTGTAACTTTTATCGGAAGATCAACGTCCCTCGAATGGCTGTTCGAGGTAGCTCTTTATCTCAGGATGGCCGCCATACTCAGCCCACCCGGCGGGCGTTCCGCCGACTTTTGTGTCCTTAATGCGGGGATCCGCTCCCTGTTCGCAGAGAAACTGCACCATTGTCTGGTGGCCGTTGAGCGCGGCGTAGTGGAGCGCTGTGCCTGAGTAATCGAATCCTCCAGGAATGGCGTCAATCTGAGCGCCTTTGTTCAACAGTAACTTCGCAGCATCGATCTGGCTGTGCATGCAGGCGTAGACGAATGCGTTGTTAATGATGTCCTGACGATCGTTGGCCCACGATCGTATTGTCGAGATCAGTTTATCTTTGCCCTGCCGTGTGAAATTCGATCGTTCGGCTTCTTCTATGCCACCCCAGGGCCAATTGATGTTTCCCGCCTCGGTCTTCAGATTGCCGTCCGTATCGAAAAAGGAAGCGATCAAATCCGTTCTGCCCAGTCCCGCTGCAATGCGCAGGTTATGGATGGATGCGCCTCGCTCGAGCAAGAGGGCCTTTACCCCCTGGCTGTTCCAATACAACGCCTCTTCCAATGGAGACCAGCCTCCGTTGCCGTTCATCGCGGCGCCGCGGTCGAGGAGTAAGGCAGCAACTTCAACGTTGTCACAGCTGGCGCACGCGATCAGCGGCCCATCGAGATCTGCGCCCGCGTCAATCAGGATGATGGCCATTTCGACCCTGGCGAAGGAGTTTTTCCGGTCGAGTACCAGGCACTGCAGCAGGGTTGGATGGCTCGTTGTCGACCGGCTCGTCGCCAATGAAGGATCCTCGCGGACCAACTTCCTGAGTCGATCGACATCGTCAGATTTAAGCGCGCTCACGGCCGGTTGAAACTTGGCGTCCATGGATCGAGCGTTTCCGGTTACTTCTCGAAAACCACCTGCCCGGCCTTGATGGTCGTTACGACCTTGAGTAGGGCTTCACTGTCACGCATCGGATCACCATCAATGATCACGATGTCCGCTAATTTTCCCGGTTCAAGGGTACCGAACTCGGAGCCGTGCAACGTTGCGGCAGCGGCGTTTTTCGTGATGATCTTCACAATGTCTTGCGGCGAGAACACGAGCCGGAGCGCGCGAAGCTCGTCGGCGAGGGTTTCTTTGGGCGGCCACTGCGTGTCGGTGCCGTAGCCGTAGACAAGTCCGGCTTCCCAGAGCAGGCGCGCGTTTACAGGTCCCTGTCCCGCACTCGAGAGTGTCTGCCAGGGAAACGGTTGTCCATCCCTGAACAGCGCAGCTCCGTTAGTGTCGAAGTGCGGCACGAACACGGCGAGAGTCGAGGTCATCGGGATTTTGGCATCGACGATTTTCTTTACTGCCGCAGGATCGTCGCCCAGACTGCCGATGTGAGGCGTGTGCACGAGCATATCGGGCTTTGCTTCCAGGGCAGCGAGAGTGTCGCGCACACTCACGGCATGCACAATTGTCGGCATGTTGTGTTTCTTGCCTTCAGCAACGATTAGTTTGAGTGTTTCGACTTCGGGCCCGTTCTGCGTCGTATTGAGTACAACCTTAAGATAGTCATAACCGGTCTGCTTGGCGCTTTCGACGGCCTTGATGGTCGCGTCTCGCGCAACCGCGGGTGCGGGTGTCGTTGGCAAGGGACCGCGTGCGGGATCGGTTCGAGCCGGGTCTCCATTGGGTGGAGGGCCTGTTGCGCCCGCCACCGGTAGGAATGTTCCGACATAGAGTCGCGGTCCTTTCATTTGACCGGCTTCGATTCGCTTGCGGGCTTCGACGACCTGTGGCGGATCGATCGCCGCGAGAACGGTTGTAAAACCCGCTTCAAGAAATTGCTGGAACTGCGGAGCAGCGCGCTGTGTGAGCCACTGTGCTGCGTCGCCCGTGACGAGGTGACGGTGGCCCTCGACGAAAGCCGGCATGACGGTCTTGCCCCCCGCGTTAATGGTTCGGCCACTTGTCGTCGTTGGCGCCGTGGCCGAGACCGACACGATCTTGCCATCGCGCACAACCACGGCGCCTCGCTCGATAACCTTTCCGGTGCCGTCTAGAATCCGCGCGTTTGTAATGGTCAGATTCTGTGCGTAAGCGCCGCCCGCACTGGCCAACACAATGGCTGCGCCGATGAATCCAAGATGGGATCTGATCTGCATTCGTTTGTACCCCCGCAAAAGCCTCAAGTATACGACCAGCAGCAAAATGCAGGATCGCCGAACAGTTTCCCATTTCCGCCAATGGATCGACCAGCGTGCCCTGATTGCGCACACCAGGGGCGTCTGTCTCTTGCTCTTCATTACAAAGTGCTTTAGTATTTCTCTCCTTGAATCGAAGTGATCGAAGGTTCCTCGCAGTAGTCATAGGGCTCGTCTTCGCTGCCGGCATTGGGTTCAGCGGAGCGGCGCTCTACCTCGTCTACACCATCAACCCCGTCCACACCGATCCGGCGGCGGTCCCGTCTACGGTGGCCGGTGTGCCCGCCGGGCGATATTCGGGTGCCGTCGAGAAGGCAAGAAGCCTCGCTCGTAAGCTGCTCGTGCAAGAGAATCTGCCGGGGCTTTCGGTTGCTGTCGCCATTGATGGCGAGATCGTGTGGGCCGAAGGCTTCGGCTTCGCCAACGTGGAACGCCGTGCGCCGGTGACGCCGCGCACGCGGTTTCGTACCGGCAGCGTCTCCAAAACATTGACGGCTGCGGCGGTGGCCCTGCTTTACGACCGCGGCCGCATCGATCCGGATGCCCCTGTCCAGACCTACGTCCCGTCGTATCCGCAGAAGCAATGGACAATCAGTACGCGCCAGTTGCTGGGCGATGTCGCGGGAGTTCACCGACCCCGCGGTGACAGCGTCGACAATCTGGCATACGGCCACTGCACGAGTCTCAGCGAGGCCTTGAAGGCTTTCGCCGACGAACCGCTCTCCTTCAAGCCCGGTACGAAGTACCAGTTCTCCACGTACGGCTGGGTTCTCCTCAGCTCCGTAGTTGAGGATGCGTCGGGGGAACCCTTTTCCACGTTCATGAGCCGCGAGGTCTTCAAACCGCTTGGCATGGAGCGCACCGGATTGGAGGGGGCATCCGACGACACGGACACCATCTCGTTCTACTTTCCCCGGGTGATGATGCGCCCAAACCTGGGATTGCAAAACGGACTCGGGGCGGACTATTCGTGTTTTTGGGGTGCCGGCGCGTTTCTGTCCACGCCCTCGGATCTGGTGCGCCTCGGATCAGCGATGCTAAAGCCGGGATTTCTGACGGCTGAAACCATCAGACTGTTCCAGACGCCACTCCAGCTCGACTCGGGCGCATCAACCGGATTTGCGCTGGGCTGGAAGGTCGATACCCTCCAGCTTGCCGGTGCGCCAGCGCGTCTGCTGCATCATCGAGCCACTCCTACGGGTAGCACCGTTTCGCTCTCGTTGTTCCCGGATCGCAGAATGGTTATTGCGGCCACCGCCAACGTTACCCATGGCGACGCCGTGGACCCCTTTGCGATGCAAGTCGCGGAGCAGTTCGCCCGGTAACAATCCGGCAGACGCCGTCCGGATCGAAGAGTGCGACGTGAATCATACCTTCTGGCGATGCACCGGCAATTCCGTACGGCGACGTGTCTTTTCGCCGTGTGATATCGGTTGTTGACCCGGTTCCTTTCGTCTCGTGTCCTTCCGTCTCGTTGACAGGTCAAGATGTCGGTTATAGAGTCCGGCGTCACACTAAACGAGATGCGTCAATGATTAACGAGCGCCGCCGACCCGTGTACCGCCAGCTTTGGGCCCATGTGCTGATCGCCATGGCCGTCGGTATCGTATTGGGCTATTTAAACCCCGACCTGGCGAAGCAGATGAAACCTCTGGGCGACGGCTTCATCAAGCTGATCCGCATGGTGATTGCACCCATTGTTTTCGTAACAGTCGTCAGCGGCATCTACAAGATGCAGAGTACAAAAGAAGTCGGTCGAATCGGCGTTCGCGCCATCGTCTACTTTGAAGTCGTCTCGACTCTGGCATTGCTCCTCGGGCTTGCTGTCGCCTTGTTGGTTCAGCCTGGAGCGGGGATCCACGCCGACCCTGCGAGTCTCGATGTGAAGGCGGTGGATTCCTATATTGGAGGCGCGTCCAAACAAACCGCCACGGAATTTCTCTTGAACATTATTCCCTCAACATTGGTTGGAGCGTTTTCAGAGGGGCAAATACTTCAGGTGATGTTCGTCGCCATACTGACGGGTTTGGCGCTTCTCAAGGCAGGTGAGCGCGCTCGCCCGCTCATGCATCTGCTCGATCAGGCGTCGGCTGTGCTGTTTGCGCTACTGGGCCTGATCATGACGCTGGCGGCGATTGGAACATTCGGTGCCATGGCGTTCACTGTCGGCGCCTTTGGGCTGGGTGCACTGGCGCCTCTGGCGAAATTCGTCATCGCCATGTATGGCACCTGCATCCTCTTTACACTGGTGATCCTGGGCGCCGTTGCCAGAATGACTGGATTCCGTATCCTCAAGTTCATTGCGTACATCAAAGATGAGATTCTTCTCGTTCTCGCGACGTCGTCGTCGGAGGTTGCGTTGCCTCGCTTGATGGCGAAGCTCGAGCAACTGGGGTGCCGGCAGAGCGTCGTGGGATTGGTCGTCCCCACCGGTTATTCTCTGAACACGGATGGTTCGGCCATTTATCTGTCTTTGGGAGTCCTCTTCATTGCTCAGGCGACAGGCACTCATCTTACGGGGATGGAAATGGCGACGGTGTTTGCGGTCATGCTCTTAATGTCAAAGGGAGTCGCCGGGGTTTCGGGTTCGACGTTCGTGACCCTCGGTGCGACCCTGGCAAGCGTTCAGACGGTTCCCGTTGCCGGAATGGCGCTGCTGCTCGGTATTGAACGATTCATGTCGATGGCGAGGGCCGTCACCAACATGATTGGAAACGGCGTCGCAGGGATTGTCGTTGCCAGATGGGATGGCGCACTCGATGAAGAGCGATTAAAAGAGGAACTGAATCGAGAGGCATCTTGAGAGGATCTGGGGACAGCCTCCGAATTCGATTCGGAAGTGTTAACGAGACTCCAAATTCGGCGGATCGAATTCGGAGGCTGTCCCCAGATCTTCGTTCCGTACGTTGACGGAGAAAAACATGAATCTAGGGTTTATTGGTCTCGGAGCGATGGGACAGGTCATCGTTCCGCGTTTGCTTGCGGCGGGCCATACGGTGACCGGCTGGAATCGGTCGCCGGAGAGAGCGAAGCCGCTCGTGGAAAAGGGCATGCTCCTGGCAAACACACCCCGCGACGTTGCAGCAGCTTCCGAAGTCGTCTTCTCGATCGTGACAGATGGCGCTGCAGTGAAAAAAGTCGCTCTCGGCGACGACGGTGTTCTCTCCGGCATCAAAAAGGGTTCGGTCTACATCGACATGGGAACGATTGCGCCGGATGTGACGCGGGAAGTTTCCGCAGAGTTTGCAAAGAAGGGAATCGTGATGCTTGACGCCCCTCTCTCCGGCAGTCCGGTTACGGTGGAGCAGGGGAATGCATCTCTGATGATTGGTGGAGACCACTCCACCTTCGAGCGACTGGAACCGGTGCTGAGAACGATCGGCCCAAAGGTGACCTACATAGGCGCGAGTGGACAGGCCGTGACGATGAAGCTTGCCGTCAATCTCCTGCTCATGGTTGAAGTGGTCGCATTTGGCGAGGCTGTGGCGCTTGCCGAAAAAGGAGGCGTGGCGCGTGAAGTCGCTCTCGACGCCGTGTTGAAGAGTGTCACTGCCGCGCCTGTTCATGGGTACCGCGGCCCGTTTATTCTTGAGGGAAAAATGCCGAAAGTTCCTTTGGCGGATGTCACCCTCCAGCAAAAGGACATGCTGCTTGTGCTGGAGATGGCCAGGAAGCTGGGCAGTCCCGTTCCGCTTGCCGCCGCAACGAATGAAATGATGAATGCCTGCCGCGGACTTGGTCTGGATCACAACGATTTTGTCGTCGCGCACGAGGTTTATCGCCGGCTGGGCGGTCAATCGCGTTGAACATACTGGCTGAACATAATGAATGAAGAGGTAATCTTTGGAATCGGAGAATGACAAACCCAAGCCTGTTGCGGGTCCTAAACTTCCGCCATATGGGATGCCGATAACAAACGAACAGGCGAAGAAAGTTGCAGCCGCTGCATTGAAGCCTGCGCGCGAGAATCAGTGGACGATGGTTGTCGCGATTGTCGATACGGGTGGCCATCTCGTCTATCTGGAGAAACTGGATCAGACGCAGGTTGGCAGCGTGGAAATCGCAATCGCGAAGGCCAGGTCTTCTGCCATATTCAAACGCTCGACGAAGATGTTTCAGGAAAGACTGGCACGAGGCGGAGACGGGTTGCTCGTTCTTCGTCTGAAGGATGCCATTCCGGTCGAGGGCGGGCTGCCCATCGTCGTCGACGGCAAACTGATCGGAGCCCTGGGAGTCTCCGGGGGATCCAGCGCGGAAGACGAAGTTTGCGCCGAGGCCGGCGCTGCCGCTCTGTCTTAGGGTGCATACTACCCGGATGCCTGCTGCGCGTCTTTCAATTACGCACGTCATATACGACATGGATGGGCTCCTGCTCGATACGGAGCCCTTCTACACCGAAGTCACTCAGGCGATCGTCGGTCGGTATGGCCGCACCTTCGATTGGTCTGTAAAGTCGCGAATGATTGGCAAGAGAGCCATCGACTCCGCTCGCATTCTCGTCGAGGCACTCCATCTGCCGATAGAGCCCGAGGACTACCTCCGCGAACGGGACTCTATGCTCACCCAGTTGTTCCCGACAGCGAAGCCAATGCCCGGCGCAAAAAGGCTCACGGAGCATCTCGCGCGCCATGGCATCTCACAAGCAGTGGCGAGCAGTTCTCATCAAAGGGACTTCCAATTGAAGACGACGCGGCATCGGGAATGGTTCGCGTGCTTTCAGTGCGTGGTTCTAGGCGATGACCCGGAGGTGAAGCGCGGCAAGCCGGCGCCGGACATTTTTATTACTGCTGCGGCTCGGCTGGCCGCACCGCCTGAGCGATGCCTTGTATTGGAGGATGCGCCGTCCGGCGTCGAGGCAGCGCATGCGGCGGGAATGTCTGTCGTGGCTGTGCCGAATCCGGGAATGAATCACGACGCGTTCGGGGGCGCAGCCCAGGTGCTCTCATCGCTGCAATCTTTTGATCCTTTAGTGTGGGGACTTCCGGGCTTTGAATGATTTGGGGACGGGCAGATGTGGGGACAGACTCCGAATTCGGAACTGGAAGGTTTTTCAAGCCTTCGCAATCTTCCAGTTCCCAATTCGGAGTCTGTCCCCACATCTGCCTCTAAGGTTCTACCGCAATCCGCACCGCGTTCACTCTGCCTGTGAGCGTATCGAGTACGTTGCCCGACAGATCGAAGACCTGCGTCTGAAAGGGACCATTGAACGCGTTTGTCGAAGGATCCAGCGACACCCAGGCTCGGACTTTATAAGTTGCCGCCACCGTCCCATCGGGCGCGAACGAATTGCCCTTAAACGTGATAGCGAATTGATTGCGGCCTGTTCTCTCCCAACCACCATAGCCCGCGCCTTCAGAAGCCCAGCACGACTCCGCAATCAGCGAGCCTCGATTCGCGGTGGTCGCGATGGTGAGGGTTGGTGCCGGAGGGCACGGAGGCAATCCTGGTCGGTCGAATTCGATCGCCGCGTTCCATGCTCCCTCGATAGACTGGCCAGAGTTCGGTAACTGCGCACTGACAGCAATACCTGCAATCAGAATAGCCGCGATCGCCAGATAAAGAGATTTCCTTTTGCTGATCGTCATTTGAATTTCCCTTCTCGATCCTCGTGGATCGCTTCGATGCGCGCATTCTTCGCTATCAGCGGCGTGAGAGTCCTTAGAGAGTTCTTAGAATTCGCTTTGAAACTGGATAAGCTACGCGCCGAAACAGATGCGCCAACGAACGGAGCACTATTACTTGTTCGGGCCCTTTCGGCTTGATCCGGAGGAATACCGTCTGCAGAAAGACGGGCTTGTCATTCCGCTGACCCCGAAAACTTTGGCGATGCTCTTGATGCTGGTCCGTAGCAATGGCAATCTCGTCGAGAAAGAACTGCTGATCCAGGAATTGTGGCCGGACACTTTCGTTGAGGAGTCGAACGTCACGTTCAATATT
>Ga0207659_10000129_pt1 | contig 44321 bp, 34 predicted proteins | sample KBSM43metaG_FD_184330 | JGI IMG/M metagenome (GOLD analysis project Ga0207659, IMG submission 184330) | Miscanthus rhizosphere microbial communities from Kellogg Biological Station, Michigan, USA - KBS M4-3 metaG (SPAdes) (version 2) | ecosystem: Host-associated > Plants > Roots > Rhizosphere >...
GGCTGACTTTGCCCTTGATGCGCTCAACCACCCCGACGCCACGGACAACTTTCGCGCGGCATTTTCCGTTGAGCAGTCGCTGTTCGATCGCACCACCTCGGCGAGTATCCGAGCCGCGTCGATCCAGCGGGACATGGCGGCCACCGGCAAGCGACTCGTCGATCATGACCTGACCGCGGCGGTAACTGACGCCTTTGGCCACGTCCTCATCGCCGCTGCAACGGTTCGTTCCACGGCGGCCATGGTCGAGACCGCCCGGGCAGACCGCGAGCTGGCCGGCAACCGCCGCGACGCCGGCCGGGTGACCGACGCGGATGTCCTGCAGCTGGACGTCTACCTGGCACGCACGCTCGAACTGCAGGTGCAGGCGACGTCGGACGAACGCATCGCGCGCGCTCGGCTGAATCAGTTGATGGGCGAGCCCCTGGGCACGATGTTCACGATGTTGTCGCTCGACCTCACGCCACCGGAAATCGCCATCGACATCACCAATCCCGCAGGCCTTGAAGAAGAAGCGCTGAAGAACCGGCCCGAAGTCGCACTCGCCATGCAGCAGGAACAGCTCGCGGCCGCCACAGTGGACGCGGCGCATGCGGCGTTCCTGCCGCAAGTGGCAGCGCAGGGCGGGTGGGAACTGAACGGCAGCTCCTGGAATTCGCGGTCGTCGAGCTGGGTGGCTGGCGCAGTCGCCCGGATCAACCTGTTTCATGGCCTTGCCGACAAGGCACGGCTTGCTGAAGCGCGCGAGCAGGCGACGCGCCGAGCACTCGAAAAGCGCAAAGCCGAAACCATGACGCGGCTCGATGTGCAGATCGCGATCGCGCGGCTCGAGGCCGCGTGGGCGAGCGAAGCGGTCGGACGGGCAGCTGCCGATCAGGCTCGAGAGAGCCGCCGCATTATCCGAGACCGCTATGAGAGCGGCCTCACGGATGCGGCCATGCTGCTGCGCTCCGCTGACGCCGTTCAGCAGGCCGATGCTCAACAAATCGCAGCACGTGTAAGTGTGCTCACCGCAACCGCCACCCTGCAACGAGCGATAGGAAGGCCATGAAACCGATCACCGCGAATCATCACGTCATCGTTACGAGCGTTACGGCGGCACTCTTGACGAGCGCGGCGCTGGCCGGATGCTCGGCTCGCCGCGCTTCTGCCGCTCCCGCCGACGCGGCGGAGCCCATTGCCGTCACTATCGCCAGGGTTGCGATGACCGACGTGGCCACTGCGATCGACTCGGGAGGCGTGGTGCAGGCTCGCACGACGGCGACGATCGCGGCGCGCATCATGGCACCGGTACGCGAGGTCCGTGTGTCGCCCGGCGATCGCGTCCGCGAAGGCCAGACGCTCATCGTGCTGGCCGGCGACGATCTCGCCGCCGGTGCTCATGCCGCGCGCTCGTCGGCCCTTGCCGCCGAACAGGGGTCGAAGGCCGCTGCAGCGGAACTCCAGGCTGCGGAAGCTGGTCTCGCCCTCGCACGGGCGTCGCACGATCGCATCGTGCGCCTGGAGGCCAAACGCTCCGCCACCGCTCAGGAACTCGATGACGCCACGGCGACGCTGCGGAGCGCCGAAGCGCATGTCGCCGCTGCTTCCGCGCGGGCATTGCAGGCCGCGTCGGCAGTCGAGGGCGCCCGGGCGGCCAGCGATCAGGCGCGCACCACCGAATCCTTCACCACGATTGCCGCGCCCTTCGACGGCGTGGTCACCGAGAAGATGGTCGAGCCTGGAAACATGGCGTCACCGGGCATCCCCCTTCTCCGCCTGGAAGACACTCGCGGATTCCGCCTCGAGGTTCGGGTGGACGAATCACGCTTCGGCCGGATTCGAAATGGCGACAGCGTCCCCGTCTTCCTCGGGACCGAGACCACCTCGATCGCAGGCACGGTGGTTGAGATCAGCCGTGCGGTGGACGCCGATGCGCGCGCGTTTCTCGTGAAGATCGCGTTGCCCGACGCAGTTGGCCTTCGATCCGGCGCATTCGGCAAGGCCCGATTCAGCGGGGCAACGCGACGCGCGTTGACCGTTCCATCGTCGGCGATCGTGCGCCGCGGACAGCTCACGTCGGTATTCGTCGTCGACAAGGGCCTGGCGGGCGCGCGGCTCGTCACCCTCAGGGAATCCGAAGTGCTGGCAGGCTTGACGGAATCGGAGGTGGTGATTGTGTCGCCGCCGGCCGGCATCACCGATGGGCGTCGAGTCAGCGTGGGAGGCCGGTGATGGCCAGGACTCACGTTGCCGCCGGCCGGATGGCCGCGGCATTTATCCACTCCAAGCTGACGCCGCTTTTCATTCTTGCCTCGATGGCCCTTGGCGCCTTGGCGGTGCTGGCGCTGCCGCGCGAAGAGGAACCGCAGATCATCGTGCCGATGGTGGACGTGTTCGCTCAGATGCCAGGAGCATCACCGGCAGATGTCGAACAGCGGGTCACGCGTCCGATGGAGCAACTGCTCTGGGAAGTGCCCGGAGTGGAATACGTCTACTCGACTTCAAGTGCCGGCCAGTCAATGGTCGTCGTCCGCTTCAAGGTGGACGAGCCGCTGGAAGCGGCGCTCGTTCGCTTGAATCAGAAGCTCGCCGCGAATGCGGATCGTGTCCCACCGGGCGTCATCGGGCCCATCGTCAAGCCGCGCTCGATCGACGACGTGCCGATCCTTGCAGTGACGGTGTGGTCGGCACGGTACTCGGACGATCAGTTGCGATCACTCGCCGCACAACTGCGAGATGCCATCGCTGAAGTCAACGACGTGTCGGAGGTAACGATCATCGGCGGCCGCCCACGGCAGGTTCGCGTGGACATCGACCCCGCGAGGCTCTCAGCCTACGATCTCGATCCGCTCGCGCTTCACCAGGCGATCGCCCGCACCAACGTGCGTGGCACCACGTCGGGCCCTGTCGCTGGCGGTGTGACGACCGGCCTCGAGGCGGGGAGCCGCCTGCACACGGCCGATGAACTGCGTAACACCGTCGTGACCTCCGCAAGCGGGCGTCCTGTGCTTGTGCGCGACGTGGCGGAAGTCGTAGACGGCGACGCCGAGCCCACGTCGTATGTCGCCTTCCAGTCGAAGATCTCCGGCGCGCAACCGGCCGTCACCATCGCCGTCGCAAAGCGGAAGGGCACCAACGCCACCGATGTCGCCCATCGCGTCACCCAGAAGCTCGACACGCTCAAGGGATCGCTCGTGCCGTCCGACGTGCATCTCACCATCACCCGTGACTATGGTGAAACTGCCGCCGACAAGAGCAACGAACTCTTGTGGCACATGCTGCTGGCCGTTCTCTCGGTCTCGGCGCTCATCTGGCTGGCCCTCGGCCGGCGCGAGGCGGCCGTCGTGCTGATCGCGATTCCGGTCACGCTCGCGCTGACCCTCTTCATGTTCTATCTCTATGGCTACACCCTGAACCGCATCACGCTCTTCGCGTTGATCTTCTCCGTTGGCATCCTCGTGGACGATGCGATCGTCGTGGTGGAGAACATCGTCCGCCACGCGCGAATGAAGGGCGGGGAGCGCGGCGGGCTGACCGCGATTGCGATTCGTGCCGTTGACGAAGTGGGCAACCCCACGATCCTCGCGACACTTGCGGTGGTGGCAGCGATCCTGCCAATGGCATTCGTCCGCGGATTGACGGGCCCTTACATGCGCCCGATTCCGGTGGGTGCCTCGGCGGCGATGGCCTTCTCGCTGGTAGTCGCCTTCGTCGTGACGCCGTGGGCCGCGGTCCGGCTGCTCAAACCCTCGGCGCATCACGATCACGGCAACGAGGATCTCCTGACGCGGCTCTATCGCCGCGTGATGGGGCCGCTCATTGCCAGCGGTACTCGGCGCGCGATCTTCCTGGCGGGCGTCGCGGGCTTGCTGCTGGCGGCCGTCGCCTTCGTCCCGCTCGAGCTGGTGAAGGTCAAGATGATGCCGTTCGACAACAAGAACGATTTCCAGGTCATAATCGACATGCCCGACGGCACGGCGCTCGAGACGACTGCGCGCGTCGCCTCGGCCATGGCGTCGTCCACCCTGGACGATGAGGCCGTCGTCAATGTCCAGCAGTACGTGGGCACGTCGGCGCCCTACAACTTCAACGGCCTCGTGCGGCATTATTTTCTGAGGCGCGCTCCGCACCTCGCCGATCTGCAAGTGAACCTCGTGGGGAAAGGCGAACGCTCGGCGCAGAGCCACGATGTGGCCAAACGTATCCGCGAGCGGCTGGTTCCGATCGCTAAACAATTCGGCGCAACCATCCAGGTGGCCGAAGCGCCACCGGGCCCACCCACGCTGCAAACCCTCGTCGCCGAAGTCTATGGGCCGGATCCGGCGCGGCGGACGGCTGTGGCCGCGCAAATCAAGTCGATCTTCGAACAGACCGGCGGTGTGGTCGACACCGACTGGTACGTCGAAGACGCGCATGCGAAAGTCACTCTCGCCGTCGACGGCGAAAAAGCGGCAGCTGCGGGCCTCACGCCCGCGGCGGTGGCGGCGGTCGTACGAATGGCCGGCTCGGGCGAATCCGCGGGCCTGCTGCACGACGAACGGGCGCGCGAGGACGTGCCGATCGTAATCCGCCTTCCCCGCGACGAGCGCAGTCTGGAGGCCGTCCAGTCGATCCGGCTTCGCGGCACCAGGCCGGTTGCCGTGGGCGAGCTGACGAGCGCTGTCACCACGCAGGAAGAGGCAAGCCTGTATCACAAGAATCTGCAGGCGGTGACGTACGTCACCGGCGACCTGGCCGGAGAGAGCGGGAGCCCGGTCTACGCCATCCTCCGAATGAACAAATCGATCAAGCAGCTGTCGCTGCCCGAGGGTTATGGGCTCGAGGTCTTCAACGCGGTCCAGCCGTTCGACACCTCGCGCTACGCGATGAAGTGGGACGGCGAGTGGCACCTCACGATCGAGGTGTTCCGCGACCTCGGTCTTGCGTTCGCGGCCGTTCTCCTGCTGATCTACGTGCTGGTAGTCGGCTGGTTCCAGTCGTTCAAGACGCCGCTGCTGATCATGGCCGCCATCCCGTTTTCGCTGGTGGGCATCCTGCCGGCGCACGCGGCTATGGGCGCGTTCTTCACGGCCACGTCGATGATCGGCTTCATCGCCGGTGCGGGCATCGTGGTGCGCAATTCGATCATCCTGGTGGACTTCATCGAGCTGCGGTTGCACGAGGGTCTTCCCCTCGAGCAAGCCGTTGTCGACGCGGGCGCGGTGCGGTTCCGACCGATGGCCCTCACCGCGGCCGCGATGATTGTCGGTGCCGCGGTCATCCTGTTCGACCCGATTTTCCAGGGTCTGGCGATCTCGCTGATGGCGGGCGAGGTGGCGTCGCTCCTGCTCTCGCGGATGGCTGTGCCCGTCCTCTACTACATGGCGAAGCGCCACGAACGTATTGAACCGGTACCCACTGGAGCGCCGATGGAAATCACCTTGGCGATCGAGGTGAGCTCGCAGGGATCCTGCTTTGCCGCCGGTACCGGGCCGGCGGCACTTCGAATGCGCGCCTGAAGGCCCGGTTGAACGCCGCCTCGGACTCGTACCCGACGTCGGCCGCGATGTCCGCCACTCCCTTCGGGGTCGATGTCAACGCCTCGGCCGCCAGACGCAGCCGCCAGCCGGTCAGGTACGCGATCGGGGGAACCGAAAGATAGCGCGTGAAACGCTCGACGAGCGCGGAGCGAGACAGGCCGACTGCCATGGCGAGGTCGGCAATAGTCCATGGGTGACTCGGGCGGCTGTGAAGCAGCGCGAGGCTCTTGCCCACGAAAGGATCTCTTGCGCCGGCGAGCCACCCAGTCGTCTGATCCGAAAGGCCTGCGACGTACCTCCTCATCGTGTCCACGAACAGCACTTCCGACATCTTCGCGAGCATCACGTCGCTACCTGCGCCGTCCGAGGCGGCCTCCTCGACGAGATGCAAAATCGAATGCTCCAGCCATTGCCCGGAGCGGTCGGTCCTGATGTTCACCTTGAGTATGGGCGGCAAGCTCTCGAGAATCGGACCGCAGAGGAGCGGGTCGCACGTCAAGTACCCACACACGAAACTGGTCGTCGAACCACCGCCGCCGGCGCGCATCGGCGAAAGGTCGCGCGTCGCGACTTTCCGCAAGAGCGCAGCACCATCCATCAGGTTTGATCCGGAGCCGCCGCTCAGGCAGTGCGGATCGCCGTGCGGAAATAGCACGACGTCCCCTGGCGACAGCTCGACATCAGACCCGCCTTCCAGACTTACGCGAGCGGTGCCATCCACGACGAAGTGATAGATCAACATGTGCGGAGCGCCGGGCGACAGCGTCGGCGTCAATGCGCGACAGTGGGGCGTCGAGAGCCGCCAGGGGGCCGAGAACTCCGCCCTGAAAAACAGCGCCCCCTTCAACCGAACGCCGTTCAACACTTCCGAGAACGCGTCCATCTCGTCGCATTCTAAGGCCACCTTGGGCGGCGCCTGAGAAACGGCGGTCGTCGGGGTGCCTCGGCGTCTCGCTGTCGAATCTAGCGACCAGATCGGCGCTATGGGCGAGGCGCGGCGCGCCCTGGGCGGACATGGACCGACCGTGGTCGAAGGCGGGATGCTAGCACGGCCGTTACTGCCCAGCCACGGCGCGTTCGGAAGCCTCCGCAACTACACTTAACGTTTCGCGGCTCGCCACGCAGCGTAGGCGGCAACGCTCGCGTGTTGCCGCCCCTTTTTCACTCGCCCGATCAAAATGCGCAGCCGGGAGACCCCGCCGCGTCGATCCGCCTCGGAGCGCCCGCGGGGATGAGCTGCACCGTGATGGTGCGCGCCTCCAAGGCCCCTTCGTTCCGCAGCACGTGGACGTGATCGTCGCCCGGATCGACGAACGTCATCCCGAGCGTGTAGACCTTGGGAGTGCAGGACGCGTCGTCTCCCTCATACGCCGTGACGGCGCCCGCGGTCACCGTGATCAGGCTATGTCCTGGATGGGTGTGCCAGCCGCTGGTGCCCCCGGGCAGCCAGACGTTGCTCTGCACGTACAGGTCGGAGGCCCCCTTCGTTTTCTGCATGGAATGCCACACGTTTCGCTGCGAGTTTGCGTCGGAAGGATCGTCGGAGATAGCGAGGTTGTCCACGCTAATTTCTCCCACCCGGCCGACGGCGAGTGAGGTGCTCGTGAATCCCGACGCCGGCGTCGCCAGAAGGCGCTCGACATACCAGGTCCCGGTTAGAACGACCACGGCGAATACGATGGCTCGGAGAAAGGTTCGTCGCATTGCGGATCTTCCTTTTTCTGCGACTCCGCCATGGAGTTCGCCCGCCCACTATGGCCGTCGGGCCGACGACCGCTCAACCGGCAAAGCGCGGCATCCGGCGGATCCAGCGTGCCGCCGCTGATTACCATTGATTGCCGCAACCCCGCGCCGCGGCGGCTACAATCCAGCCAACCGTGACTGAGCCCTCTCGCCCGTCCGGGCGTGGGCCCACCGACCGTCTATCCGACGATCGGCTGGACTCATGGAAAGAAATCGCGGCCTACCTCCGCAGGGACTTGACGACAGTGCAGCGGTGGGAGCGGCGCGAGCACATGCCCGTGCACCGCCATCTGCACGACAAGCTGGGAACGGTGTACGCCTTTCGCAGCGAGCTCGACGCATGGTTGGAACGTCGCGGCGCGACGCGGCTCGACGATACCGGACCATCCGCACCAGCGGACGAGCTGTCTGGCGAGCCGAAGGTGAGCGAGCCCGCCACCAAGGACATGCCGTCGCGAAATCGCCGTCGGTTCCGGCACGCCGCATTCTGGCTGCTGGCCGGTGCTGTTGCGGCGGCCGCGGTCATCGTGCGGCAGCTCGTCGGCCTGCCCGACACCGCTTCGGCGGACCTTCTCTCGAATGCCCGGTTTCTGCCACTGACCGACTTTCCCGGCAACGAGCACGCGGCCGCGCTCTCGCGCGACGGGAAGTTCGCCGTCTTTCTTTCGGATCGCGCCGGTGTCACCGACGTCTGGGTGACTCAGCTAGGCACCGGCACGTTTTACAACCTGACGCAGGATGACGATGAAGAGATCGTCAACGCCTCGATTCGCACGCTCGGATTCGCACCAGATGGCGCCTCGGCGACGTTTTGGACGCGGCGCTTCGACGGAGTGCGTCAGTCCGTCGTCGGTATTCGGGCCGCTCCAGTTCTGGGCGGGCCGACGCGACCGTATCTCGATGGCGTCGCGGAGTTCGACTGGTCCGGCGACGCCACTCGCCTGGTCTACCACACGACCGCCGACGGAGATCCGATGTTCGTGCGCGAGCCGGGCCAGGAGCCGCGGCAGATCTTCGCCGCCGCGCCGGGGCAGCACGCGCATTTTCCGATCTGGGCACCGGACGATCGGTTCATCTACTTCGTGCTCGGATCGCTGCTGCCCGATCGTCTCGACATCTGGCGAATCCGGCCGACGGGGGGCGCGCCCGAGCGGATCACGTCTCACGACTCGCGCGTCACCCATCCCGTCTTCATCGATGCGCGGACGCTGCTGTACCTGGCTCGCGAGGCAGACGGTTCGGGCCCCTGGATCTACGCGATCGACGTCGACCGCCGGCATCCGCACCGCGTGGGGTTCGGTCTTGAAAGGTACGCGTCGCTGGCGGCCAGCGCCGACGGCCGGCGGCTGGTGGCCACTGTGACGACGCAGCAGAACGCACTCTGGCGTCTTCCGCTCGCGGGCACGCCGGTCGACACCTCCACAGCCCTGCGATTGTCGCTCAGCACCGGCAGCGGATCGTCGCCGAGGCTGGGCTCCGGCTACTTGCTCTACGTCTCGTCGAAGGGAGGAAGCGACACCATCTGGAAGCTGCAGGGGGAGGCCGCGGCGGAGATCTGGAGCGCGACGGACCAACGGATCGTCGGCGCGCCCGCGATCTCGCGTGACGCCAGCCGGATTGCGTTCTCGACGAGGCGCAACCGTGTGGCGTCTCTGTATGTTGCCAACGCAAACGGTACGGACGTTCGCATCGTCACTCAGGCGCTCGAACTGCAAGGGACGCCCGCGTGGGCGCCGGACGGCGAATCAATTTCGGTCGCGGCCATCGTTGACGGCACATCGCGGCTGCTCAGCGTGCCGCTCGACGGACGCGCGCCGTCCCTACTTGTCAAGGAACACGCGTCCGAGCCGGTCTGGGCGCCGGACGGCAGGTTCCTGCTTTATTCGGGGCCCGATGTCGGGACGACGTTCGCAGTCAAAGCCGTCACGGCTGATGGCCGGGCGCACCCACTGCCTCCCCTCACCTTCAGTCGGGGTGAGCGACATCTGGCCTTCCTGCCCGGCGGCCGCGAGGTCGTCGTGCTGCGAGGCGAACTTGGACACAAGGATCTGTGGGTGATCGACCTGGCATCCGGAGCGGAGCGTCAGCTTACCCACTTCAACCGGGAGTTCAACGTGCGCGACTTCGACATTTCTCCAGACGGCCGCGAAGCCGTCCTCGAAGAGGTGCACGAAGCGTCCGACATCGCCCTGATCGAGCGCCCGCGGCGCTGACGCGTCACGCGTTGAAAACCTCGGGTCACTTTTTCGGAAGGTCGATGAGGACGATATCGGAGTTCTGGTGCGAACGGTCGAACACAAGGTGTTTTCCGTCAGGAGTGACATCGAATGTATTCAAGAAGCCGCCGTCGGTCAGGTCGGTGAGTTGCCGCGTCCTGCCCGTGGCAAGATCGAGCAGCCAGAAGTCCTTGGATTCAATGCCAGGCAGGTAGACCAGTCCGGCACCACTGCGCAGGAAGCGATGCGCGCCACCCGTACGGACGCCGACCTCGGGCATTTGCACAGGCGATCCGTCCGGTTTCACGCCCCGGAGCGCGTCCCGGCCTCCAGAGCCGGCGAACGGGATCGCATAGACAATCAAGTCGTCCGTCGGTGACCAGATCGGGCCATGTGCTTCGCCCGCGACGAGCCGCACGTGCGCGCTGCCGTCGACTGCGATCTTGAACAAACCGTCGCCCTCGGCATCGCTGCCGCCAGTGACGATCCACGCGCCGTCGGGCGACCAATCGGCGGTGCCTTGTCCGACAGCCCCTTTGATCTCGATCGACGCGGCGAGTGTGCGTGAATTAGTGCCGTCCGCCGACATGATGGCCAGGCGCCGTTTCCCTTGCTGCCTGACGGCGACGACAACGCGGCTGCCGTCCGGCGACGCTGCGGGAGGCTCGGTCAAGACGCCGTCGGCGCCGTTGCGCACTTCGAAAGCTTGCCCGTTCTGGACCCGCCACAGCCCGTCGCCGGGTCGCCGCGACGAGAGTGAGAGATAGAACAGCGACGTTCCACCGAAGCGTGGTGCCAGAGCTCGTTCGGTTGGCACTGTGTACGGCTGCGCATCTCGATCCTCGACCAGTCGATCAAGTAGTGGCACCTGCCACAGGTTGGCATTGGGGTTTGCGACCGTCGCGACCACTCGCCCGCCGTCTCGGCTGGCTGATACGGACGTGTACTGCTCGAGGCCCATGGTCGCGCGGCGTGTGATCTTGCGCTCGACATCGAGAGCCCAGAGCCACGGTCCAGACCAATCCTCCGCGCGCGCGACATAGAGGAGGGTTCGCGAATCGAGCACCGTCAGATAATTCACCGGCGCGCCCTGATGCGTGAGTTGCTCGGCCGATTCGCCCGAGGGTTGCATCCGCCACACATCCATTTCGCCGAACACATCCGGACCGTAGACAAAGTAAATCCACTGGCCATCTGGTGACCACACGGGGTTATGTGTGTGCACGCCTTTTCTGAAGAACACCTCCTTGCCTGGGCGGCGGACAACGATCTCCCGCGGATCCGCACCCGTACGATCGGTGAGTGACAGCGGATCGCCGGGATCGTTGGGGCTGATGTAGACGAGTCGGGCGTTGTCTGGAGACCACGACGGTGCGGATTTGCCGGGGCCGAGGAACGGCCGCGGCGCGCCGCCAGTCAGCGGCACCAGCACTTGGTGTTTCCCGGGGTTGCCGGTGGGACTGAACCAGATTTCCGAGCCGTCTCCTGAAAAGCCCAGACTTCGCAGCAGATTGCCTGGGGTGAGCAGCGGCGGGATGTCAAGGGTGAGGTTGTCGAACTTTCCAGTGCCCAGCTGACTTACCCAGATGTCGAGCTGGCCGGCCCTGTCAGCGAGAAACGCCACGAACCTGCCGTCTGGCGAGATTTCGGCGTGCTCCTCCGTGCCGCTCCAATTGGTGACTCGCGAGAACGCGGCTCCTGCGAGCGGGTTCCATTCCGTTGCCGCGGAGCGTCGTGCCGCCGCCCAGGTGCCGATGGCCACTACGCTCACCGCGATCGCTGCCACCCACGGCAGCCATACCGCACGGCTGGCGGCACGGGCTCGCGTAGCATCCGCCCCCGTGGCGTCCTGGGCCGTCTCGCCGATCGCGTCGATCTCAATCCTGGCCTCGCCGATATCTCTCAGGCGCTTCTTTGGGTCCTTGGTGAGGCAGCGCACGAGCAGTCGTCGAATGGACGCGGGCGTGGTGGTGGGGAGCGCCGACCAGTCCGGCTCGCAGTTGAGGATTTTCGCGATCGAATCCGACGCCGTGTCGCCCGCAAATGTCACCCGTCCAGTCAGCATTTCGTAGAGCACACAGCCGAAGGCCCAGATGTCGGTGCGCTTGTCCACCGCCAGTCCGCGCGCCTGCTCGGGGCTCATGTAGGCGGCGGTGCCGATGACGGCGCCCTGAAACACGTCACTGCGTGTCAATGTCGGTGGATGTGTCAGAGCCGGTGACGAACCATCGCCGCCGACAGCCTTGGCGAGGCCGAAGTCGAGAACCTTCACGACTCGGTCCGGCGTGATCTTGATGTTCGCGGGCTTCAGATCGCGGTGAATGATCCCCTTGTCGTGCGCGGTTTCAAGGGCGTCGGCCAGTTGTCGTGCAATCGACAATACGCGACCGACGGACAGCCCGATGCCTGCGTGCGAAGGTGATCCTTCCGCGAGCATGTCGGCAAGCGTTTGCCCCTCAACGAGCTCGAGGATCAGGAAGCGAACGCCGTTGGCCTCCTCGAAGCCGTAGATCGCGCAGATGTTGGGATGGTTCAGCGCAGCGAGCATGCGCGCTTCGCGCTCGAAGCGTGCGAGCCGATCGGGGTTGCTGGTGAAGGCGCTGGGCAGGATCTTGATCGCGACGTCGCGCGCGAGTTTCTGATCGTGGGCCCGATACACCTCGCCCATGCCCCCCGCGCCCAACTGCGTGCGCAGCTGATAGCCGCCAAGAGAAGTACCGGCCATCGTCGTGAGGACGATATCGGTGACTCCATACGCTGACATCGGGAGCGGTGGTTTTGCCAGGAAGCCATCGTCCGACGCCGACTCGGCCAGCAGCGACTCGACGTCGCGTCGCATCGCCTCGTCATTGGCGCAGGCCGCAGCGAGAAACGCCGACCGATCGGCCGGCGATCTGGCGAGCGCCTCCTGATACAGCGCCTCAATCCGCTGCCAGCGTTCAGGCGTCATGCTCGTGATCGCCGCGCATCTCGCGCTTCAGCCATGCCTTCGCAAGGCGCCAATCTCCCATCACGGTCGCGGGCGACACCTTCAAGACTGCGGCTGTTTCCTCCACGCTCAACCCGCCGAAGAATCGCATCTCGATCACGCGGCTCTTGCGCTCGTCGAACTTCGCCAGCGCCTCCAGCGCATCGTCGAGTGCAACGAAGTTCGTTGCTGGCTCGTTGGTGACGACGAGCGCTTCATCGAAGGTCACTTTCGCCGCGTGTCCACCACGCTTCTGATAGTGGCGCGCGCGCGCGTGGTCCACGAGAATGCGGCGCATCACCCGCGCGGACACGGCGAGGAAGTGCGCGCGGTCGTGCCATGCCACTGTCGTGCCGTCGACCAGACGGACATAAGCCTCGTTGACGAGGGCCGTCGCTTGGAGGCTGTGCCCCACGCGCTCGCCCGCCATGCAGCATCGCGCGATGCGATGGAGCTCGTGGTGGACGAGCGGGATCAACTGCTCGAGGGCGCCCTGGTCGCCCTGTCCCCATTTGAGCAGCAGTCCGGTGACCTGCGGGGTGTCAGTAATCCCTGCATTCTAGGCCTTTTCAACTCTTGGTCACCCGTTCCCGCTTCTTAAATTAGGAGGAGCCAGGATGACGACGAGGACGGGCGCCATTCGCTGGGGGCGACTACTTGCAGCGAGCCTTCTGACGGTTTGCGGCGTCGCCGGGTGCGGTCGAGGTCCAACGACCCCGTCTCAGCCGGAGGTGAGGACCCCTGCCCCGACTTCCGCCGCGGGCCCCACTCCGACGATTGTCTCGGTCACGCCGTCGATCGGATCGACTGGCGGCGGCGCACACATCAAAATCACAGGAGCGGGGCTGCTGCCGAGCACCCGAGTCGCCTTCGGCGCGACGAACGTGGCCGCATTCTTCGACAAGTATTCCGGCGCGATCTTCGTGACCACGCTGAGCCACGAGCTGGGATCGGTCGACGTGGTGGTGACCAACGTCGATGGTCAGACCGCTGTGGCAATTGGCGCGTATACGTTCGCTCCTCCTGAGTCCTTCGACGTCAATGGCAACTGGCGAGGAGGTTCCTTCGCTGGCGACTACGACGAACCGTTCACGTTCACAGTCGTGAACGGCGCGGTCGTTGACATGACATGCTCGACGTCAGGGTTGGTGAGGCTGTCGCCGCCGGCCCCAATCATCCACGGTGAATTCTCATTCGGAGGAGAGGATGGCGTCGCCATCTCCGGCAGGATCGTGGCACCGAACGAAGCGGTGGGTCTTGTCAACGTCGGCCTAGTCGGCAACGTTCGCCCATGCGTCGGAGCGGAATGGCACGCCACCAAGGAATAGCCGCGACGGCCGCCGATCGTGACGCGGAACCGTGCCGCGGCGCCTGGCCGCGGCGGTCCCATGACGAGATGCAAATCACGCGCGTGAAACCGGTAAACGATCCGGCCCGTTGGGACTGTTCCCGACGGTTGCCCGCCTGCCCATCGTCCACGACGCGACCAAAAACGATAATCTGAGCGCTCAGGCAATCCGTCGAGTCGCATCCGACGTCGCGAGGTTCTCGTTGTAGAAGCGGCGGATGTGCTGGGCGATCCCGTCGAGGCAGTCCTCGACGGCAAAGTGCCCGGAGTCCAGTCGATGCAGTTCGGCCATCGGCAGATCCCGCAGGTACGCTGCACCGCCTTCGGGCGTGAAGAAGATGTCACGCTGCCCCCAGAAGATCAGCGTCTTCGGCTGGTGCGATCGCAGGAACTGCTGCCACGCGGGATACAGCGCCACGTTGGTGCGATAGTCGTAAAAGAGATCGAGCTGGACGCGACGGGCGTTCGGCCGCTCCATGAAGCGGAAATCCATCTGCCAGTTGTCGGGGCTGATCGCCTCCAGCAGCCGATGTCCGTGTTGGTACACGAGCTTGATACCCTCGAGATCGAGGAACGGCAGCAAAGGCGCCTCGGTCTCCGGTCCGGGGTTCTTCCAGAGGGCGTGGCGGATGCCGTCCCACGCGGCCGTGAACCCTTCTTCGTACGCGTTCGTGTTCTGCAGAATGAGCCATTCCATCCACTCTGGATGCCGGCCAAGGATCCGGAATCCCACATGCGTGAGCGGGACCAGATCGTCTGATGCCCGGTCCGCCTCCAACCGGAGCGGACGCTCCGCTGACTTCAAGGGCGTGGCCAAGGCGTTGCGATGAGCTAAGTCACTGCGTACGCGCAGATCTGGAGATCATCGACGGTCCGCGGGTCCTTGAGAATTCACGAAATCGTGGCGTGCCCGGTGGCGACCATCTGTCTTTGAGGCCGACGCAGCGATCGGTTGACAGTCGTGGACTGATTATCGTATATACAACTATCACGGCTGCTTTCATACGATCGGAGTGCGTCAAAGACAGTGCACCGACAACCCAGAGCGATCGAGACGCGCGGCCCGAACGACAATGATTTCTCCGAGGCTCCGCAGAACGCCTGCGCCTGTGCCACCTCCAGGCATATCGCACGCCTGCTCACGCAGTTGTACGACCACTTTCTTCGCAAGGCAGGCGTCGAAGCGCCGCAATTCGCGCTCATGGTCGTGATCGAGAAGGAAGAACGGTCACATCAGTCGGCGATCGGGCTTCAGTGTGCGATGGACAGGACGACGATCTCACGGAATCTGAAGCTGCTCGAACGCAAAGGCTGGATCAGGTCGACAAAGGGCCGCGATCGACGCGAGCGGCACGTCACGCTGACTCGGGCTGGCCGTAAACGCCTCGCGGCCGGGTGGCCGGAGTGGCGGAAGGCACAGAATTACCTGCGCGGCGTCATGACCGGCGAGGAGTGGACTGGCATGTTCCACTCGCTTCAAATTGCCATGGACGCGGCGCAGGCCGCACACCGGAAGCTCGCCGCACAACGGGGCAGAACGCTCACGTCACGATTGCGCGCACTGGGCCTGCGGAAGACGTTCGTGAGCTAGCCCAAGACTTCGCGGCGAACAAAGTCGGTGCTGCCCGGCACTTCGTAACACTTGCTACAGATCGCGCGCGAACGGCCCGCCATCATGGAATCCGTCACGATGTTGTGACGCAATTCAGAAGGAGATAGTCATGATGCGCAATCGTTTGTTCGAGCGTGGATGTCTGGCCGTCGTGGTCGCCACGATCGGCACTCTGCCCACCGGTGCTGCGGGCGTCCTCGACGACGCCACGATTCTCGCGATATACGACCAGGCGAATGCGGCGGATATCGTGACCGCCAGGCTCGCGGCGAAGTACGGGGCGTCGGATGAAGTGCGCGCGCTCGGCCGGATGGTCGCCACCGATCACATGGCCGCGCAGCAGATGGGCCGCGATCTCGCCATGAAACTCAAGATCGTCCCCACGCCGCCCGACAATGACACGAGCGTAGCAGAACAGGCCAAGGCAGTGGCGCTACTGCAGTCGAAGAGAGGAGCTGAATTCGACGAGGCGTATCTGCAATACGAAGTCGCTTTTCACCAGTCCGTAGTGGAAGCGATCAAGGGCACGCTCTTGCCGGCCATCAAGAATGACGAACTGAGGAACCTCATGAAGTCGGTATTGCCAGGTTTCGAGCATCATCTTGCCGCGACCAGGGCCGTGGCCGCGAAGATGGGCGTGATGTAAGGCGGGGCCGATTTGGAGAAGGCGAAGTCCGCGGGCATCGACGAAGTCAGCGCGTTTCAGGACGTGTCCGATACCGGTCGGAAACTGCTCGCTCGCGGGCTTCGCTATATCCAATGCGACAAGGGCGCGCCGATCCTCGTCAAGGGGCAACGCGTGTCTGGCGCGTATGTCGTCATCACCGGTCAACTACGCGTGTTCACACTCTCACCTGAAGGGCAGGAGGCGACGCTGTACGTCATCAACCCTGACGAAACCTGCGTTCTGGCGTTGAATTGCATCTTCAACGACCTGCTGTATCCCGCGTGGGTGGAGGCCGGTTCGAACACCAGGGTCGCCGTGATCACGGGGCCCGTGTTCAGGGCACTGTTCGACACCGAGCCGTCCATCCGCAACATGACGGTCCAGGCGTTTTCCACCGTCGTCTTCAGATTGATGTCGGAGCTCGAGGGCATTCACTCCTACAAGTTGGAGGGGCGTTTGTGCAACTTCCTGGTGCTGCATGCGTCGACCGACGGGGTGGTGCGGATGACGCAGCAGGAAATTGCCTCACATCTGGGCACCTCGCGCGAGGTGATTGCGCGTGCGCTCGGCCAACTTGCCTCGGCCGGGCTCGTCAAGACGAGTCGCAATCGGATTGCCATCGACGATCCGATCGGACTGGCCGAAGGGGTGAAGGGTTCGCGCTGATGGATTACCAGGGTGGCCTAAAACTTTTCGTTTGTCGATATATCTATTGATAGATCGCTAGGAGTGAAATGAAGAAACTGGCATGGATTATCGGGGGAACCAGCGGAATCGGCCTGGAAACGGCCGATCGTCTGACGAACCACGTGGACGAGGTCGTAGTACTTGGCCGCACGGCGGAGCACATCGCCTCCGCCCGGAAACGCCTCGGCGACGCGGTCGCCGTCGAGAAGGTCGATCTGTACGACTGGCGGCAGGTGACCGAGCTTTGTGACAGGCTGGCGAACCTGTCCGATCGGATTCAGTATCTCGTCAACGCGGCGGGTACATTCGCACCGAAGCCGTTTCTCGAGCATCAGGTCGAGGATTACGACAAGTACATGACTCTGAACCGTTCGCTCTATTTCGTCACTCAGGCGGCCGCCAGGAACATGAAAAAGAACGGCGGCGGGTCGATCGTCAACGTCGGCTCGATGTGGGCGCACCAGGCGATCAAGGCCACACCATCCTCCGCCTACTCCATGGCAAAGGCGGGACTCCACGCCTTGACCCAGCATCTCGCGATGGAGCTCGCGGAAGCGAACATCCGCGTGAACGCGATCGCTCCCGCCGTGGTCAACACGCCTGTCTACGAGGGGTTCATTCCGAAGGAACAGGTCTCCAATGCACTGGCCGGCTTTGACGCCTTTCACCCAATCGGTCGTATCGGGCAGGTGGACGACGTGGCCGATGTGATTGAGTTTCTACTCTCGGATCGCGCGGCGTGGGTGACTGGCGCCATCTGGAACGTTGACGGCGGCGTGATGGCTGGCCGCAATTGAGTTCCCGGGGGCGGCCACGAACGTCTCCAGCAGGAAGACGGTAATGCTCGACGCGAGAAGGCGATCGGTATCCGATGTTACGAAGCCGTTACTGAATCACTCGCGCGGAGTGAGTATGAATGATCTGGGCGACGCAGGTGCTCGAGTCGCTGGCGAAAACAGGATTGCCATCCCGCGCCGAGGTCACTGACGCGGCGATGTCCGAACGCGCAGAATGCGTGATGCTGAACAAAGTCCGTTCATTCGCGAGGCGGTCGCGAGCCCAGAATATCGCCACCTAGTGGAACCGCGTTTCGGGCCATCTTCGATGCGCCGTCAGAAGTCATGAATCACGCTGGGAGGAAAGGCGGCCCGCAAGGCATTCAGCACGGCCAGAACGTCGATGACTTCTTGCGTGATGGCGCCGCTCACGGGACTGAGATACCCCGTGGCGGCGAAGACCATGCCGATGACACTCAGCGCCATACCACCTACCGCGCTCTGGAGGGCGATGAGTCGCATGCGGCGGCTGATGTGCATGAACTCGTCCACCTTCTTGAGTGAGTTATCCATCATCACGACGCCCGCGGCTTCCGCGGTCACGTCGCTGTTCTGTCCAATCGCCATGCCGACCGTGGCGGCCATCATGGCCGGGGCGTCGTTGATGCCGTCGCCCACGTACAGTGTCTTGGCAGCGTCTGTTTCCTTGCGGACGATGGCGAGCTTTTCTTCCGGACTCTTCTCCGCGTGGATTTCCGTGATGCCCACCCGCTCGGCGAGGTAGCGCACCTCCGAGACTCGATCGCCCGACACGATCATGACCCGATGGAATCGATGCTTGGGACCCAGATGCTTCACGAATGAACGGCTCTCCGCTCGGGGCGCATCACGAAAGCGCAAGGCCGCCGCGTAGCGACCGTTAATTGCCACCACGCATTCGAGTCCGCCGCCGACTGGCGGGATCTGATCGGCGCCGGCGACCTCTTGCGCCGCGAGGTTGCCGCGGCTGGTGATCTGCAATTGATGGCCGGCCACGGTTCCGCGCAGGCCCTGGCCGGGCTCTTCGCTCACTTCTGTGGCCTCCGCGAGCTGTAGCGCACCCTCTGTCGCGGCCGCGAGGATCGCTCTGGCCAACGGATGCTTGGAGTAGCGCTCCAGGCTCGCGACCAATGTCAGCACCTCACGTTGCGCAAAGCCAGGGGCGACGAGCTGTTCCGTCAGTGTTGGCTCGCCATACGTGAGCGTCCCGGTCTTGTCGAAGATCGCCGTCCGACATCCGGCGATCTGCTCCAGCACGACGGGACTCTTGACGATCATCGCCCGGCGGGCGCAGAGGGAAATCGAACCGATGATGGCGATGGGGATGGCGAGCAGCAACGGGCACGGCGTGGCAATAACCAACACTGCAAGGAACCGAATCGATGCGCCGCTGATGGCCCAGGCCAACAGGGCCACGGTCAGCGCCACCGGCGTATAGATGGCTCCCAGTTGATCGCCGAGCCGCCGCAACTGCGGCCGCGTCGCTTCAGACTCGCGCATGACGTTCATGATCTTCGCGTAGCGCGAATCGGCCGCGCGCTGGGTCGTGCGAATGGTCAAGGCCGACTCGCCGTTGATCGCGCCGGAAATGACCGTCGAGCCGCGGGTCTTGGTGATCTGGAACGGCTCGCCCGTGAGATAAGATTCATCCATCACCCCGTGGCCCTCGACTACCACGCCATCCGTTGGACAAATCTCATGCGGATAAATCACGAGGGTATCTCCCACCGCAATCTCCGCTAGCGACACATCCCGCAGGTCCGCCGCGCGTTTCCGATGGGCAATCGACGGCATGCGTTTGGCCAACGCGGCCAGCACCGAAGAGGCCCTGCGCAACGCGTAACTTTCCAACGCTTCACCGCCGGCGAGCATCAAGACAATGATCGAGCCAGCCAGGTATTCGCCCAACAGCACGGACGTCACAATGGAAATACCGCCCAGCAAATCGGAACCGAACTCGCGTTGTAAGAACTTTCGAAGGAGGTCATAGAGAAGGGGCAGGCCGCCGAGCGCGAGGGTGACCAGCAGGGGAATCTGGTAGGTACCCGCAGTCATGCGAAAGTCGAAGCGAAGCACCAGATGCAAGAGGATCGCGGTGATGGACAGCGCCGCGATAACCGTCGTCTTGCGGAGCCAGAGACCGGACGGTGAGTTCCAGGACTGGCTACGCGCCGCCTCTTGATCGAGCGTTGACTCCGCCTCCTTGTCCAAGCCGCTGGCAGGGGGACGTTCAGCAGTGGTCGTCGTGGTCACACCCTAGCCGATGCCCATGTGTGCCTATAGGGCACAGGTTGTGCCACGCTGCTGGCGGTGAAGTCGTGCGCGCGCGGGATCGCTCGATGCGGCTCCCGCTGAGCGCCTGCAGGCGCCGAACACCGAGAGCGCGGCACCATCATGACGAAGCCGACGAGACTCATTGGTCGCATCATGTGCATACCGTTCGATTGACGAGGGCGATTTTCCGGCGGATTTCACCCGACACTTCCGATTCGGGCTGCGAACGACATCTCGTGGCCGCGTCGCCAGTCATATGAGCAGGGAGTTGGGCACGAGGGCAATATGCCCTTGTTCGATCCAGTACAGCGTCATATCACGAATTCGAGAACGCTACCTTTAGAAGGTCGCATCGCAGGCTTTTCGATTCCGCAACGTCGGAAGAGGAAGGATGCGCTGGATCGGCATCAAGGCTCTGTACGACTCCTACCGGAATGCTGACTGTTCAGGCCGAACCACCAGCGGCTCGGGCCTCACATGAGTCAGACAGAGCCCAGGAGTTCTTGCCGGATGACAAATCGTTCGATTGGCACGCCGTACAAACAGTTCCACGACAGCGGACGGTTCGATGCCATCGTGATTGGCTCCGGTATCGGCGGGATCGGGACGGCTGCGCTCCTGGCCAAAGCGGCCGGGCAGCGCGTGCTCGTCCTTGAGAAGCACTACACCGCCGGTGGCTTCACCCACGTGTTCCGTCGCCCAGGTTTCGAGTGGGACGTTGGGGTGCACTACGTCGGTCAGGTCCACACACCCGGCTCGCCGGCGCACGCGCTGTTCGAGTATCTGGCCGAAGGCCGATTGTCATGGCACGCGATGCCAGAGGTGTACGACCGCGTGAACGTCGACGGGCTACGCTTCGACTATGTCAGCGGCCGAGAACATTTGCGCGACGCGCTCGTTGGGACATTCCCTCGCGAGCGATCGGCGATCGATCGTTACTTTAAGGCGATCCGGCAATGCATGCGGCGTCTTCCTTTCTACTTCGTCGAGAAAACTTTACCCCCACTCCTCGGCAGAATCCTCGGCCCTGGGTTGCGAGCGCCGTTTCTGAGATTCGCCCGGCGAACGACCGGACAGGTGCTCGACCAGCTCGGTGCGAGTCGAGAGCTAACAGCCGTGCTCACCGCTCAGTGGTTCGACTACGGCCTTCCTCCCGGCCAGAGTAGTTTTGGTATTCACGCAGTGATTGCCGATCACTATTTCGGTGGCGCCGCCTATCCGATCGGAGGTGCCAGCCAGATCGCCGCGAGCGTGCTCCCGACCATCGAACGAACTGGTGGCGCCGTGGTCGTGAGCGCCGACGTCGACCGCATCCTCGTCGACGGCACGCGCGCCGTCGGCGTTCGCTGAAAGCATTTCCAGCCGACCGCCCTATCCATCGTAGGGTCTACGAACGTTGTCGCGGGAGGCGTAGCGCCGTGTCCGAGTAGAAGAGACCTTATGTTGACGACCCGTGGCCGGACCGCTGGCCACAGGGCACTTGAAGCATGGAGGTCAGATGAAAGTCTCAAAGCGTGAAGTTCGTTTTGCGCTCCTCGTCCCCGTGATCGCGACCGCCGCCACTCTGTACGGATCTCACGAAGCCCCTCAACTTCCTCCGTCGAAGTCGAACGAGCCGCCACAGACCGTCGCCAGCTTCGCCAGGCTGCCGCTCAGTTTCGAGGCCAACGAGGGTCAAACGAACCCCAAGGCCAGGTTCATTTCCCGCGGCAGGACGTACACGCTTTTCCTCACCGGCGACGAGGCCGTGCTGTCGCTGCGACCGTCGTCGACCGACACTCGGCGCTCGAAACTGGATGTTCCAGACCAAAACGCTCATCCCTCATCCTCGCAGTTGGTTTCGATGAGGCTGGCCGGAGCCAATCGAGCCGCCACCGTGAAAGGACTCGATGAACTTCCCGGCAAGAGCAACTATTTCGTCGGCAACGATCCTCGGAAATGGCGGGCCAACGTGCCGACTTACGCCAAAGTGAAATACCAGGACGTGTACCAGGGAATCGATCTCCTTTACTACGGAAATCAGCAGCAGTTGGAGTACGACTTCGTGGTGGCTCCAGGCGCCGATCCCGCTGCCATCCAGCTTTCCCTGGAAACGCGACGTTCGAATGACGACACCCGTTCTTGGGAGGCCGCCGCGGTAGTCGTTGATCACAAGGGAGACCTCGTGATCCGTACCGCGAGTGGAGACGTGCGGTTCCTCAAGCCTGTGGTGTATCAAATGAACGCGACCCGCCGAGGCGCGACTTCGATCGGCGATCGCGAGGCCGTGGATGGCCGTTTCGTCATGCTGGCCGAAAATCGTGTCGGCTTCGCGATCGGCGACTACGACCGGACCCGTCCGCTGATCATCGACCCCGTGTTGTCGTATTCCAGTTACCTGGGAGGCGCCGCCATTGATGCGACTTTGGGCATCGCCGTGGATGCGTCTGGCAATTTCTACGTGTCCGGGGAAACGTGCACGACCGATCCCATCAATGATTCAAGCGGATGCGACGCGACGGTGACTAAGATCAATTCCTCCGGCACCGAAGTGGTGTACTCAACGGTGTTCGGCGGCAGCAACCACACTGACTCAGCGAACGCGGTCGCTCTGGACACCTCCGAGAACGCTTACGCGACGGGGATCACCTGCTCGCCCGACTTCCCGGTGACGGCTGGCGCTTTTCAGACCAAGCTCGGCGATGTCTGCGACGCCTTCGTGACCAAACTCGGGTCCAGCGGAGAGCTGCTTTACTCGACGTATTTCGGCGGCAGCAAGAGCACGGACCGCAACACCGCTGACGATGTCGGGATCGGCATTGCCGTGGACTCCACTGGGAACGCTTACCTGGCAGGCCAGACGTGTTCCAGCGACTTCCCGACGAAGAATGGTTTCCAGAGCACGTTCCGAGGGGGCCAGATTCCCTGCGATGGCTTTGCGGCCAAACTCAATCCCGCGGGCCAAGGCACTGCCGATCTGATCTACTCGACATATCTGGGCGGCGCGACGGAGAACGACGCAGCCTTGGGCATTGCGCTCGACCCTTCGAAGTTGGTGTACGTCATGGGTCAGGCCGGTTCCTCCGACTTCCCGACGACCACCGGAGCGTTCCAGGAGACGAAGAATGGCTCCTTCGATGTGTTTGTCTCTAAGCTCGACATGACAAAGTCGGGCTCGGGTTCGTTGCTCTACTCCACCTTCCTCGGCGGCGATGCCCAGGAGCCGAACACGGGCGGGGGCATTGCGGTGGACGCGTTCGGCATGATCTATCTCACTGGAACGACCGTTTCCGACGATTTCCCGACCACGTCAGGCGCCTTCCAGACCTCGCCGAGCATTTCGCCGGATCCCAACACGGTGCCGTTCAATGTCTTCGTGACAAAGCTGAATCCCGCGGGCGGAGGCGCGTCCGACCTTCTGTACTCAACTTACCTTGGAGCAACCGACAGCGAATTTGCCGGTGGGGTTGCGGTGGGATCGACCGGCAACATTTACGTCGCCGGCAGCACCTGTTCCGCTGATTTCCCCCACACGACCAGTGCCTTCCAGAGTTCGCTTCGCGGACGCTGCGACGGGTTCGTGGCGAAGCTGAATCCGGCCGGAGGCGGCTCGTCCGATCTGGTCTATTCGACGTTCTTCGGCGGCGACGACCGTGACTTCGCATTCGCAATCGCCCTCGACTCGACGGGAAATGCGGCCGTTTCGGGGTCGACCAGTTCCGCCGACTTGCCGCATACGGCCGACGCCGCCCAGACCGGCTTTGGCGGCGGCGTCGACGGGTTCGTGGCGAGGATCCCGATTGGGAACTTCTCCATTTCGCCCATCGCCCCGATCGCCGCTGACGTGGCCGGAACGGGCACCTCGACGGTCACGGTCAACTCGATTGACGAATTCAACGCGCCGGTGAGCCTGAGCGTTTCGGGTCAGCCGACCGGCGTCACCGCGTCGCTCAATCCGACCTCCATCACTCCGTCGGCGGGGAGCTCGGAGGCTTCCACGCTGACCGTCAATCTCGGGCTCACCGCGACTCCCGGCACATTCAGCCTGACAATCGCCGGCACATCGGGGCTGCTGACGCACTCCGTCTCCGCGCAGGTGACGGTGCAGGCTTCAACAAGCGGCACGACGACCGTGATCGACGGTTTGGGGAAGGCGGGCTGCATCGACAGCTCCGGCATCAGCGGGTCTCTCGTCGCCAAGCTGGCGCAAGCTCAAGACGACATTGACGCCGGAAGAATCCAGGACGCCATCAACACGCTGAGCGCGCTCCTCAATCAGCTCCTGGCGCAAAGCGGCAAGCACATCTTCTCCTCGTGCACGATCGACGGCCAAACGTTCAATCCGGCCGAGGTGCTGATCAACGACGTGCGCGCCATTCTCGCGACCCTGCAAGCGTGACGTGAGCGAGGTCATGGGGCCGGCGCACGGTCACTCGTGCGCCAGCCCCTCGCCTCCGGCGGACGAGCCGTCGTCGCACGCCGGGCGATTCGCAGCGTTGCCGACGCGTTTGACAGCGGTGCTCACCGAATCCCACCAACGCACCTCTGATCAACGACTTCCCGCAAGATCGATCCGCGTCATCGGCGTCTTCCCGTAAATGACGGTGTTGAACCAGGGTTGACAGGGGGATGTGGCACGTTCTGAGACAATCGCCTTCTCTAGTTCCGGCGAGACGCATCAGCGAACATCTGACGGTATCGTTGATTTAGACGTCGTCGACTGCGACTTCAGCGCGCGGCGGCCAGCGGCGTGAGTTCGTAGGTTCCATGGTCGGCGATCAACGACACCAGCTGGAGGCGCACTCGCTCGACTTCGCCTGCGTCATCGCCGCCGACTGAGATCAGTCTCTGGATGCGCAGCAGGATCTTCTGCTCGAAACGATGGCGATCGTCGAGCGCGGATTGCGGAGGTTCAGTCCGAGGCGTCGCGAGCTTGCGGACTCGGCGTGCTTGATACAGGCTTCGATTGGATGCTGGCGCCGCTGGTGTGGCTGGTGCTCCTGAGCGGCATGCTGCTATCGCTGGAAGCGGGCATGCGCTTGCGTGCCAGGTATCCCCGCGGCGCCAAGCGACTCGACGGGCTTCAGCGCCGTCCACCGAGCGGTGTTCGCACTGATGGGACTCTGAATGCGTTACCCTTTCGGGGGCCGCCATTCGCGTCGACTATCGGGGCATTATCGCGTCGGAACCGAGGTCGTGCGAGTCAGTCAGTTGCTGCGGCAAACCGCTGGAGCTCTTCCATCGTGCGTCTAAGGCATCGCATCGTTCTGTTCACGGCGTCGCTGCTCGGGCTGCTCCCTGGGTTGATCCACGCTCAGGAACGACGCTATGAGACCAACCTCGCGGATGAGGACTGGAGCTTTCTCAAAGAGCCATCCAAACGCGTGGACTGGTGGGATCCGGTGAAGTACGTACCCATGGGACACGAGGATTGGTACCTGACCCTGGCCGGCGAGGTCCGCTATCGGGGGGAGGGGTTTCGTATAAAGGCGACCGACACGACGCCTTCAGTGAGCGACCAATATCTCCTGCAGCGGTATCTGTTCGGCGCCGATTTCCATTTCGGCAATCGGATCAGGGTGTACACCGAGCTTCAGAGCGGCGTCATCAACGGCAAGATTGGCGCAACGCGTCCGACCGACAAGAACACGCTCGACTTGCACCAGGGCTTCTTCGAATGGCGAACCAATCCGAGCGAAGCACCCCGCTTCGATGTGAAGGTAGGGCGTCAGGAACTGACGATCGGCAGCAGCCGGCTCATCTCAGCGGCCCCGGGTCTCAACGTGAAGCGCAGTTTCGACGGCGTTCGCGTCGCAGTCGCCAAACGATCGTGGCGGATCGAGGGCGCGGCCGCCGAGCTCACGGAACTGGAGTCTGGCGCATTCGACGACGCGCCAGATCGCCGGATCACGTTCTGGGGCGTCGCGGCCCGGATGGCCGGCCCGGGCTTGAAGCGAGCGTGGACGATCTACTACCTCGGCCTCCGGAACAAGGACATTCAGTTCGCGCAGGGTCGGGGCGAGGACACGCGCAACACGTTCGGGATCAACTGGCACGGCAACAAGGGAGGCCTCGACTTCAACTACGACGGCATCGCTCAGATTGGGAGCTTTCAGGGAAACGACGCCCGCGCGTGGGGCATCTCGACCGAGACCGGTTTTCGCTGGCGGAGCGCCGTGTGGCGCCCGCGCGCCGGGGTTCGTTCGAACGCCGCGTCCGGCGATCGCGATCCCGCGAATCCGGCGATGCAGTCGTTCAATCCGTTGTTTCCTGGTGCAAGCTTCGCGGGTCCAATCGGGCTCTTCGGCCCGACGAACATGATCGATTTGACGCCGTTCATCTCGGTCATCCCGCGGCGAGGGCTCGTCCTGGCCTTCGAGCGGCCGTGGTACTGGCGGGAATCGACTGGAGATGGAATCTACAACACCGCCCTGCGACTACTCGCACCGCCAACGGCGGGCACGGGCCGGTTCATCGGCGGGTCGTCCGGAGTCCTGGTGGTCTGGCAGGCGACCAGGCACCTTCAGCTCACTGGAGCCATCATTCGTCTCGTGTCGGGACAGTTTCTCGATACGACGGTTGTCGGAGCGGGTGCAGGTCTGTACTCGGCGACTGCCGCGTATCGGTTCTAGTCTCGTCCGAAGAGCTTCGCCTCTCGAACTCCCCCAGACGCTCTCTCGCTCGGATGCGAAACTCTGATCAGTGAAGTGCTGGTTTCGGCTACACTGAACGTTTCGCGGCTCGCCCTGAGCGAGCAATGCGAGTCGAATGGTGAGGTGGCCGAGTGGCCGAAGGCGGCGGTTTGCTAAACCGTTATACGGGCTAAAACCTGTATCCAGGGTTCGAATCCCTGCCTCACCGATCCTATTTGCTCATCGAATCGTTTGGTTGTCTGGTCATTTCAATCGCTCGATGCAATGACCAGATGAACAATTGAACAAATGTTCCGCGTCCGCTTCGCCCCTTCTCCAACCGGTTATCTTCACATCGGCGGCGCACGCACCGCGCTGTTCAACTGGCTATTGGCGCGGCGGCACGGTGGGGTATTTGTCCTGCGGATCGAAGACACCGACGTCGAGCGTTCGTCAGCCGAGATGGTCGAGGGCATCCTCGACGGGATGCGATGGCTCGGGCTCGAGTGGGACGAAGGACCCGGGATCGGCGGCCCGCACGAGCCGTACTTTCAATCGGGGCGGCTGGATCGGTATCGCGCGCTGGTCGATCGCCTGTTGTCGAGCGGCGATGCCTACTACTGCTACTGCACGCCTGACGAACTGAAAGCGAAGCGCGAAATGGCCGCGGCGGACCGGGGGGCAGGGGCCCCCGGAAAAGACAATGTTTGGCGGTACGATCGCACGTGCTGCGCTCTGACGCCGGCGGCAATCGCCGCGCGCGAAACCGAGCAGCGGCCGCGCGCCGTTCGCATCAAAGTGCCGGAAGGCGAAATCGCGTTCACCGATCGCGTGCACGGCCCGATTTCGTTTCACGGCGCCAACATCGAAGACTTCGTCATCCTCCGCTCGGACGGACATCCGACCTATCAGTTGTCGGTGGTCGCTGATGACATCGACATGGGCATCACCCATGTGGTCCGCGGCGACGATCACATCTCGAATACGCCGAAGCAGATCCTGATTTATCGCGCGGCCGGCGCGCCGATTCCGGAGTTCGCGCACGTGCCGCTGATTCTTGGCCCCGACAAGAAGCGGCTCAGTAAGCGGCACGGCGCGACATCCGTCATGGAGTACGCGCGTCAAGGCTATCTGCCAGAAGCGATGGTGAATTTCCTGACGCTGCTCGGTTGGTCTCCCGGCGCCGGCGACCAGGAAATGTTCACCCGTCAGGAACTGATCGACGCCTTTGCCCTCGAGGGAATCAGCGGCGGCAATGCGGTCTTCAATCCCGAGAAGCTCGATTGGTTCAACCAGCAGTACATCATGCGGCTCGCGCCGGACGACCTCGCCGAGCGGGTTCGCCCGTCATTTGTCGCGGCAGGCATCTGGCGTGACGAGCTCCTCGGCGATCGACACGCGTGGTTCTACTCGATGCTTGAACTCTTTCGTCCGCGCGCCAAGCGGCTCGACGATATCGCCGAGCAAGCGCGTTTCTTTTTCGTCGATACGATCGACATCGATCCCGCGGCGGCCGACAAACATCTGCGCGCTGCGGGCCTCGCCGATCACTTGTTAGCGCTCGATGCGGCCTTCGCGAGCGCGGCGACCTTCGATGCGCAGACACTCGAATCGATTCTTCGCGATACGGCCGAGTCGCGACGTGTGAAAGCCGCTACGCTCATCCATGCCGTGCGAGTCGCCGTCACGGGCAAATCAGTCAGTCCGGGAATTTTTGACCTACTTGCGCTGCTCGGCCGTGAGCCCGTCCATATTCGCCTCGAAGCCGCCGCCCGCGAATCGTCCCGAGTAGCGTCCTGATAGTTCGTTTCCGTTTCCACTGTGTAAATGGCTGACACGTACCGGCTTACGGTGGCCACGCCGTCGCTTTTCCGTACAGTCCGCCGCCCACTAGGTCGATCATGGAAAACCTTTTCCTAAGTCATTGATCAACTAGCACTTACAAGCAACCCGTGGCACATCGGTTGCAGCCCGAGTGTTTGGGAGCACCCGAGTGTGCAGCGGAGGGGGACGTGGCAAAAGAAGATCGTGGATTTGCATCGATGGATCGAACCAAGCAGCGCGAGATCGCCAGCAAGGGAGGCAAGGCCGCGCACCAGAAGGGCACGGCGCATGAGTGGACGAGCGAGGAGGCGCGCGAGGCTGGTCGCAAAGGCGGGATGGCAAGCCACCGACGGAAGCAGGAACAACAACAGTCCGATGACGGTGGTGGCATGCCGAGCAGCATGCCGCTCGAGAACCCGCGCGATACCGGCGAACAGGGCGCCGTCCGCGACGAACCGAACTACTGAAGTCGACGCACCTGGTACCGGAGCGGCGCTTGCTGCAGTAACTTTCGCAAAGCTATAATCGAAAGTTCCTACTGCCATTGCGCAACCGGTACTGGGAGGTCGTCCAACGGTAGGACACATGGCTCTGGACCATGGTATCGGGGTTCGAATCCCTGCCTCCCAGCCAAAACTCTCTCGCCTTCGGCTCGTTCGTTTTTCCCGTGCGGCACGTCGCTCGGGAAGCGTCGCGCCTCGTTTCACTCGGCGCGAACGGTTCCGAATCCCTGCCTCCCAGCCACAAAATCTGCCCTGATTTTCAACAACTTGCAGCAGAGGGTGCTTTTGCCATCGAACTTCTGGTCACGCCCAATCGAGGCCGCAGCTCAGACATCCATCATCCAGATGTCGCCCCGATAGTTCCCGAGCAGGAAAACGATCTGATCGCCTGCCACGATGGGCGCGGCGGCGCTGACCATGGCGGGCACGATCATCTCTGAGAGCGTGAGCACGTCGATGGGCTCTGCTCCGACGCGGCCGTCAAGTGGATCGAAGGCTCGAGCGACCACTCTGTTTCGGATATCAGCCGTCGGCGTCGTCGGCAGGTAGTAGAGCAGACGGCCGTCTCGCGACCAGAACGGGTGGCTCGCCCCAGTATCGATGAGTATCCACGACGTTTCGTCTGCCGCGCGACTGTCGGCGAGCCGCGCTACGAGCACGGAAGGAGACCCGCCAGGCGGCGTGGCGTCGAATGCCAGCCACTGCGCATCGGTCGAGAGACGAGGGTTCGACAAACGGCGATCGCGGGACAACAGGAGCGGGTGCTGCGTACCCTCGCGCGTGTCGAGGACGACAAACGAATTCAGCCCCGAACCAAAGGTCTCGGCCAGCAGCAGATCGTCGTCGAGCCAGAGCCGCGGACGGCCGCCGCAATCTTCGTAGATCAACCGGGAGGCTCCGTCCGCGAGATTCGCCACGAACACCGGACGTCTGACGGGCGGTCCGGCGACCAGCGTTCCGAACGCGAGCCGTTTGCTGTCGAGTGCGATCACCGGAAACCCGCGATTGACGCCGGCGTCTCCAGCGAGCGTCGCGTCGGTGCCGCGCTGCAGATCCCTCACGTGCACCTCGGTGCCGCCAGATCCTGCTGCCCAATACGCGAGTGTATTCCCGTCGCGCGACACGCTGAAATTGCTGACGATGCCTCCGCCGCGGGTCAGACGTCGAGGTTGCCCCTGGGCGATTCCGGTCTGCGGGTCGATCCCGACAGACCACATGTTCGTATCGGTGTGCACGGCGACGAAGCCCAATCGCTGGCGAGCGACGGTGGGGAAGAACGCAGAGTCTGCGCCCGGCGTCATCAGTTCCGGCGAGCCAGTCGCCTCGAACGTCGTCGGCGAGACACGCTGCCTCCACACATGGATGCCCTGCCTTCCGGCCGCGGTGTAGAAGATCGAATCTCCCGTCCAGGCGACCGCCATCGAGATGACGACCGAGCCCTGTCGTCGCGCCCGGCGGAGTACGCCAGTATCGACCGGCGCTCCGCCATCTACCGGCACGATCCAGCAATCGAGATCGGCCGAGGAGTTTGGATGGCCGACGACGAGCAGATGGCGCGAGTCGTCCGACCACGTAGCAAAGGTAATGTCCACGAGGTCGGTCGCCGTCATGCGTTCTTCGCCGGTGGCTGACACCAGTCGGACGGTGTCGCGCGAATCGGTGGCCAGATACACGAGCCAGGTGCCATCGGGCGAAAACCGTCCGTTTCGCGCCGAACGCTTCAACACACGCGGCTGCCCACCGAGTGCCGGCATCTCATAGATCTGCCGGGTCGACCCGGTCCCGGCGCTGAAGATCACGCGGGTGTCGTCGGGAGAAAACACGGGCTCCGCGCAATCCCGCATGCCGGTCGTGAGCTGGACGGCGGCACCGCCCACCTGCTGCAGCCACACCTGCGGTGTCGCGCCATCCTGTCCTGCATCCGAGACGTAGACGACCAGGCGCGCGTCTGACGAGAGCGCCGGCCAGAACGTGGCTGCGGTGGTACTGGTGACCCGCACAATCGAGCTGTCGCGGCGGGCACGGTCAGGCGCGACAGCTGCCGCGGCCACAGGCGGCGTTGGCCGTAGCTGCAGCGCCGCCACCACCTGTGAACCGGTGGCAAACCGATCGTCGGCCGAACGCTGCAGGAGGCGGCTGACGGTTTCGCCGACGGCGGCCGGAATCTCAGGACGCGAGTCGGTGACGGGTGGCGGCGAATAGGCGAAACGCCTGGCAATCACGGCGTGCGCCGACGGGCCGGTGAAGGCGATTTCGCCCGTCAGCATTTCGAACATCAGGCAGCCCAGCGCGAAGAGGTCGCTGCGGCCGTCGAGGTCGCCGCCCGCGGCCTGCTCCGGGCTCATATACGCCGGGGTGCCCACGGTAACGCCGACCTGCGTGAACATCACGCCGGTCGCTGCCGACGCGGCCACCAGCGCTTTGCCGATCCCGAAGTCGGCGACGACCGCGTGGCCTTCGTGGAGCAAGATGTTCTCAGGCTTGATGTCGCGGTGGACGATGTCGCGCCGGTGCGCGTAATCGAGGGCGTCAGCCACTTCCACGGCGATGTGGACCGCTTCGTCAACCGGCAGCGGTGAGCCGCTCGAGAGACGATCCCGCAAGGTCTGTCCCTCCATGACGGGCATCACGAAGTACATCCAACCGTTGGCGTCACCCGAGTCGTAGAGCGGAAGGATGTTCGGATGATTCAAGCGGGCGGCCAGCTGAATCTCTCGAAGAAAACGTTCGCGGCCGAGGGTTTCGGCGAGATCGGGCCGGAGCACCTTGATCGCGACTTCCCGATCGTGCTTGTGGTCGTGGGCCAGGTAGACCGTCGCCATCCCGCCCGCGCCGAGTCGGCGGTCGACGCGATAGCGATCGGCAAGCGCTTCGACCAGCGCGCCGGGAGCGTCCACGCGGCGAGGGTACATTGAGCAGACTCAGCCTGCAATTGAACTCGCTACGCCGCACGGATGAGCCAGTTGCGGGGTTTCACGAGAGCGGGTTTCATGTGTCCACTGTGACGGAGGCTCTGCCCGAAAGTCCTCACCCAACTCTGAGCGGGCCGTGAGATTTGAATGAATCCGCGAAGAACAGCTCCATCTCCTTGTACTCGAGAATCTTCACCGCCGGAGCCGCGGGGCCTTTGCCCTGCGCGAGCGCGAGGAACGCCTGCTCCGACTGCGCGACCATGGCGCGCGCCAGGTCGTTCTTGTGAATCGAGTGGTAGCGAGACGGCATCGCCCAAGTGGAACAGCGGCATGAGAAAACCCAGTGCAGAAGGCGTGTTGGAGTTGCCGAGGATCATGCCCGGGCGGTAGACCCCGAGGAAGTCAAACTTGAGCGCCTCCGACTTCTTCTCCTTGTCGCCCATGTTGCGCAGGTACTTGGTCGACGACTGCGCGTCGGCGCCGGCCGCTGTCATCATCGCCAGCACACGAGCGCCGCCGGCCCTGGCCGCAGACGCGAAGGCCGTGGGGTAAGCGATCTCGATCTTGCGCACCTCCTCGTCCGCCATCTTCGCGCTGCCCTTACCGACGCCGAACGCCGCGAGCGCGATGTCGACGCCCTTGGCGTGCGGCGCGAGCGCTGCGACTCGGCTGGCGGCCCAGGGCATACTGGAGAAGCTACTGAGTCATGCCATCCGCGACGATTTCGCCCGCCGCACCCTGGAGGACGCGCTCTCGACGCCGTCGCGCTCACCGCTCGGCAGCAGTCTCGCGCCTGGTCGACCGATTGCCCATCCGGATCGTCGTTGCGGCGGTCCTCTTGGTGGCGATCTGGGCGGCGGAAAACTGGATGGTGCAAGTGGTCCGCAAGCCGACCGAGGTATTCTTCCCAGTCAGCGGCTCGTTCGTGAAGGCTCCGGCGCAGACCTGGCGGGAATACGGCGCTCTTTTCGCCACGCACTCCACGACGGTCATCACCCCGGAATTGCTGGCCGCACTGGCCCAAGTGGAGGGCAGCGGCAACCCGATAGCACGGACCTATTGGCGGTGGCGCCTCAGTTGGAACCCATTTGAGGTGTACCGGCCGGCCTCGAGCGCCGTCGGTATGTTTCAGATCACCGACGGCACGTTCGCGGAAGCCCGACGCTACTGCATCCATCGCCACATCGTCGTCGAGGACGGCCCGTGGCATGATCCGCGGTCGTGTTGGTTCAACGCGCTCTACACGCGCGTGGTACCCGGGCACGCGGTGGAAATGACCGCAGCGCTGCTCGATCGCACGGTCGCGCGCATCCTCGAGCGGAACCGCATCGTGACCGCCTCGCTGCAGCAGCAACAGGACCTCGCAGCGATCATCCATCTGTGCGGGAGTGGAGCAGGCAACGCCTATGCGCACGACGGCTTCCGGCTCAGACGCGGCCAGCGATGCGGCGATCACGACGCCCGCCGCTACTTGGCAGACATCAACGTACTGAAGCGGCAGTTCGGGCGGCTCGGCGCGTCCGGCTGATCGTCGGCCACGGAATGGACAAAACAATCACCTTGGGCCACTGAGCAACGGCATCTTCTTGTATTCCACCGCCACCGCCACCACGGGATCCCGCAGCTGAACGTCCGTCCGCCTGCGACCGACGAGGCGGACGTAGCCTAGGTACCTGCCCCGGTCGATCTCCAGCGCTTGGATTTCTTCCCGGTTGTCAGGGGCGATTGCCCGATGCCAGTCCAACCACTTCTTCCAACCGTCCGGCATCATGTCAGCCACTTCGATGTCCATGATGCCGCTTTGCTCCCAGTGCCGCTGCCACCACATCGCGGAATGGAGGCACCACCCCTGATCTTGCGTCCACCACGCACGAAGGTGCTCGGGAACGGCGCCGCCCTCGATATCCTGCGTCACGCCGGCTCCAGCAATTCCTACCAGACCGCCTGGCTTCAAGAACCGCGCGAGGTAGTCGAGGTAAAGGTCGTCCGTCCCTCCGCAATAAGGGAATGCATCGATGCAGATGATGGCATCGAAGAATTCCGTGGCGAAAGGCAGCGACCGGGCGTCCGCATGAATCGGAAAGACGCCGTCCTCAACGCCCGCATCCCGGACGCGCTGAAATCGTTCAGAGACGCTGTTCCACAAGTCGGCGGCCCAGACCTGCACGTCGAACTCGCGGCGAAGGAAGATGGACGATGCCCCGCGGCCACACCCGAGGTCCAACACGCGCATGCCGGGCCGCAGAACTAGCGCTTCGGTCAACCACTCCGCCAACCACAAGGAATTGGCTCCGCCGCTGACGCTGGCCATGATCCACTCGGGGTGATACGCCGACGAGCGTGGAAAGTTGGGGGAAACGAACCGCTGGTCCATCGTCACTCTACTCAGCGCCATCGACCCACAGCCCTTCAGGCCCGAAAGTGAGCCATGGCCAACGAAATAGTAGGCCGAACAGCATGTCGCGCTCGGGTTTTTGTTTACAGGCCGCGGTGTTTACCGGCCGCTGTACCCGCATCACCAGAGAAGAGAGTCGATGTCGTCTTGTTCCTTATGCCGGCTTTCCGCCGCCGACGTTAGCGCCGCTCGTTCGCCGACTGGTGTCTTCGCCCGGTATTCCTCGAGTTCCCAGACGATCACGTCGCGAACCGTTTCTGACCTGGTGTGCTAGCGCGGATGGCGAGCGAGCGGCGATCGGTCGCCGACGAACCAGACGTGCCCGAAGGGATCGACGAACCCGCCCTGGCGGTGCGGTCCCCAGGGCATGGCGTGCACTTGTATCTTGTGACGGCCAGCCGTCGCACCCGCCGCGAGTGCGCGCGAAATGAATGCGTCCGGATCATCACAGAAGAGTTCAATGCGTACCGACGGCATGCCAAGCTTCTCCGGGCTCTCCCACCCGTTGTTCGATGGCTCGCCCACAAAGAACGCCGCGCCTTGAACGTCCAGGCCGACGACTGAACCAAGGTTCCAGAGTTGTTTGGCGCCTAATGCCCGTTCGTACCACTCGACCGCGCGGACCGCATCCGGGACCGCGAGCATGACGGAAATGATTGGCGGCTGTGGTGATGACATCAATCAGATTTGTCCGCGAGTCGGCGGCGCAGCAGAATCAGCCGCGCACAATCAAGTATTCAGAACGGCGTACTCGAGTCCGACTGTGCCGGTTTTCTCATAGACCCGGTGTTTTCTCAACTTGAGCCGTTCTCGATTGGCCGGCGGCGGCAGCATCGGAATGCCGCCACCGAGCAGCACGGGAATCACGTTGAAATGCACTTCGTCGACGAGGCCCGCAGCCAGAAGGCTGCGAAACAACTCTCCGCCGCCGAACAGGGCGATGTCTTTGCCGGATGTGTTTCGCAGGTCGGCGACAACCGGTTCGGCATCGGCGCTCAGGATCGTTCCGGCGGGGCAATCGGCTGGCCGAAGGGTCCGTGAGAAGACGATGTTCTGAATCCCAGGCGCAGGCGGCGCGGTACTGCCCATCCGCCGCATCGCCTCGAAGGTCTTACGGCCGATCAGAAACGTGTCGAACCGGCCCATCAGCGCCGTGAAGTCGATCTCCGGGTCCATCACGATCCAGTCGAATTCACCGTTTGGCCCGGCGATGAAGCCATCGAGGCTCATTGCGCCGCCGTAAACGACTTTCCGCATCGCGCCTCCTCGACTAAATGGACGTTTAGCGTCACACTAAACGTATATTTAGCAACTGTCAAATCGAATGTCCAGACCAAGGCTGAAGGTTACGGATGAAGACGTGTTCGCGGCGGCGCAACGCGCCATGAGCCGGCGCGGTCCGCACGAACTCATCCTGGCCGACATTGCACGCGAGGCCGGCGTCACGGCCGGCCGGCTGGTGCAGCGGTTCGGCAGCAAACGCGCCCTCCTGACCGCGCTGTCCGAGCGTTTCGCCGGAAGCGCCAGTGCCGTGTTCGCCGGACTCCGGGCCGCCAATCGCGCGCCGCTGGCGACTGTGCGGGCATACGCGATCTGCATGGCGGATCTGGCGCCGACGCCCGAAGCGCTCCTGCGAAACCTCGCCTACCTGCAACGTGATCTCACCGACGATGTCCTCCGACGACATCTCGTGGAAAACGCACGTGCGACGCGCCGAGAGATAAAGTCGCTGCTCAGGGCGGCGGTGGAACGCGGCGAACTGCGGCGGACCGTCGATGTGGGGACGCTTGCGCGCACAGTCGAGACCGTCATAGGTGGATCGCTGATGTCGTGGGCCACCTATCGCGACGGCAAGGCCGCCGACTGGATTGCCCGGGATCTCGAAGCGGTGCTGGCACCGTGGCGGAAGCGTCCCCGTCCGAGGGGCGCGACGGCGTCGCGTGGGAAGCGCGACGACAAGAAGTTGCGTCGGTGAAAACGGTTCGAGCTTCGCCGCGTCTACGAGCCGACCCGCCGCACCACGGACGCGCCAGACGCCTCGGTCTGCACCGCGGGATCGCCCAGATACTCGAACACGGACGCGCCGCTCGCGTGGACCGTGAGCGCGTCCACCACTCTCACAAGCGCGATGCTCGCGCCCGAGAGCGTCGAGTCCGCCGCACCGGCCCGCAGCGTCGGCGCCGTGAAGCGGCTCGCGCCGGACAGATCCATCCGCAGCCGCTCCACCGAGCCCGAGCCGCTGAATGACGCGGCGCCCGAGAGACGAATCCACAGCTCGGGCGCGTCGATCCCGTCCACCTCAATCCGGCTGGCGGCAGACATCTCGATGTCGCGGATCGTCCTGGCACCGATGCGGCACTCGACGCCGAGCGACGAGCTGATGCCGGGCGTGCCGGGAAGGATACCGATCGTCAGCCGCCCGCCGGCAACAACCGCCTCCACCACCGGCGCAATGTTGTCCTCCGCGGTGATCTGCAGCGACTCGGTGCCGCCGACCGTTACTACCGCCCGAACCGCACCGCTGACGGAAATTGACGTGAATCCGTTGACCGGACGCTCCTCCGTGATCAGGCGTCCGGATCCGACCAGGATCCCCGACGGACTCGTGGAGAAGGCGCCGTCGTGGTAGCGGTTGCACGCCATGCCCGCGGCGGCGAGGCACACGCACGCGATGAGTCGATGCATACAGTTTCAACACCCAGCGCGCTCCCGAGTGTCACCGCGGGCCGCTGACGGATTTCCGTGAGTGGAAGAGGAACGTGTTTTGCCCCTGACACGGGCCGATCGTGACTTTCCGGTCAATCGCGACACCAGCCGGTGACACTCTGACCTCTCAGAAGTGTTCAAAGGACAGCGTGAATGACGCGCTCGACGTCGAAGCCCTCTGCCACCGCTATGGCCCGATGGTGCTTCGGCGCTGCCGGCGACTGCTGCGGGACGACGACGAGGCGCTCGATGCGTGCCAGGACGTGTTCGTGCGGCTGCTCGAACGCCGCGACAGGCTCAACGATCGGTATCCGTCGAGCCTGCTGTACCGAATGGCCACAAACGTGTGCTTGAACCGGATTCGAGACGGCGGGCGACGCCCCGCGATCCACGACGAGGAACGGCTCGCCGCGATCGCCACCGCCGAACCGGATGGCGCGCTCGACGCGCGGCTGCTGCTGGATCGACTGTTCGGGCGCGAGCCCGTTACGACTCGGACGATCGCCGTCCTGCATTACGTGGACGGCCTCACCTACGAGGAAGTAGCGCGCGAAACGCACCTGTCGGTGTCCGGCGTTCGAAAACGGCTGCGCCGGCTGCGCCAGCGCATGAAGGAGATGCTCGATGACCGCCGCGCGTGAACGACGCGTGCCTGATGTGACGCTGGAGCGATTCCGTCTGCGCGAGCTGCCGCCCGAGGAAATGGAATCGATCGCACTACAGCTGCGCACCGATCCGGAACTGCGCGACAGGTTCGACTCGCTCGCGGCCTCCGACCAGGCAATCGCAGCCGACGATTTTCCGGCCCGCCTCGCCGAGCAGGTGCTGCAGCGAGGATCGGCCTCTCGCCGCGCGGCCGGTACCACGCGGCCACTGCGGAGGCTAGTGCTTGCGTCCGCGCTGGGCGCGGGGCTCATCGCCGTCGCGATTGCACAGCCCTGGAGCTCGCCACACGCCCCGGCTGCTGGCGGCGATGTGATCAAGGGCCTCGAGCCGTCCCTGACAATTTATCGCCGGACGCCGAACGGCAGCGAGACGCTGGCCGACGGGGCGCCGGCCCATGGCGGCGATCTGCTGCGCGTCGGCTACGTCTCGGCGGGGCAGCGCTACGGCGTCATCCTCTCGATCGACGGCCGCGGCGTCGTCACACTTCACTTGCCGACGACCGGCGACGCTGCGGCCAGCCTGCGGCCGGGGGAGCTCGTCCTGCTCGATCAGGCCTACGAGCTCGACGATGCGCCGGCGTGGGAAGGGTTCTACTTCGTGACGGCGGACCAGCCGTTCGCGGTCGAGACGATCCGCGACGCGGCGCGCCGTGCCGGCGGACACAACCGGCGTTCGCCGCCGCAGTCGTTGCCGCTGCCGGCCGATTTCACCCAGGCGCGCTTCTCGATCCAGAAAGAGGTCAGGCCGTGATGAACTCGATGCTGCTCGCGCTCGCGCTGCTCGTGTTGCTGCCGATCAACGCGGCCGCCCAATCACGCGTCCAGCGGTTCACGCTGATCATCGGCGCGAACCTGGGCGGGGCCGATCGGCCGCGCCTCCAATACGCGATCACCGACGCAGAGCGCGTGGCACGAGTGATGGTGGAGCTCGGCGGCGTGGATCCGGCGAACGAGATCGTATTGAAGCAGCCGCGGCTGTCGGAGCTGGTGGAGGCGCTCGTCCGCTTGCAGCGCCGTGTCACCGACGCGCGTCGGATCGCGGGCGGCGGCCGCACGGAAGTACTGTTCTACTATTCCGGGCACGCCGACGAACAGGGCTTGCTGCTCGGCGACGATCGCTATTCCTATCGGACGCTTCGCGACCGGCTGGACGAAATTCCCGCCGACGTGCGGATTGCGGTGCTCGACGCTTGCGCATCGGGCGCCTTCACGCGGGTCAAGAGCGGCAAGCCGCGGCCTGCGTTCCTCGTCGACGAATCGTCGGCGATGCGCGGCCACGCGTTCCTGACCTCGAGTGCCGCGACCGAGGCGGCGCAGGAATCGGATCGGATTCACGCGTCGTACTTCACGCACTACCTCGTTTCTGGATTCCGCGGCGCCGCCGATCTGTCGGGCGACGGCCGAGTCACACTGAACGAGGCTTACCAGTTCGCGTTCACCGAAACGCTGGGCCGTACGGTTGATACCAAGGGCGGCGCGCAGCATCCGTCGTACGACATCAGCCTCTCAGGCACTGGCGACGTCGTCATGACCGACCTCCGCCAGACGACGGCCACGCTGGTGCTGACGGAGGAGTTGGACGGTCGCTTCTTCGTGCGCAATGCGCGCAACGAACTGGTCGTCGAGCTGTACAAGCCGCGCGGCCGGCGCGTCGAGCTGGGCGTCGAACCCGGTGTCTATGAGGTACGTCTCGAGATCCAGAAGCGATCGCTGCTGGCGAAGACCGACCTGACCGTCGGCGGAACGGTGGCGCTCGACGAGAAGCAATTCGGTCCGGTGGCGGTGGAGACCGCGCAAAAACGCGGTGGGGGACATGATGCGCCGCGGCTCGCCGTCAACGGCCGGAACCGGGTCGCCCTCAAGTGGGGCATGTGGAACACGCCGAGCAACCAGGTGACCACGGGCGTCGGCACGGACGACCTCTTCGGAGGCATCGAGTACGCGCGCTATATCCGCGAGGATCTTTCGATCGCGATCAGCTGCACCGGGCTTGAAGGGGTCGTCGGCACGGCGACCAGCAGCGAAGGTGCCTTCTCCGGCACTGCCTCAATCGGCGCGGTGCAAGTGCTCGCGCGATGGAATCCCTTTGCGAAGGGGCGCGAGCAAGAAGCGATCAAGCCGTTCGTCGCGCTGGGCCTCGGTCCGGTGATCGGCGAGAGTGTCGGCACGTTCTCGGGGCGCGGCGCGCGCGCGACCGGCGTCAACGACCAGGCCACGATCGGCGGCCACGTGGGCGGCGGCGTCGATTTCCACCTGGCGCGATGGTTCTCGGTCGGCGTCACCGGCGGCTACAACTGGATGGCGGACTTTTCGACGCCGGTCGGCGCGCACTCGAATTACAGCGGCGCCGAGTTTGGCATGACGTTCGGCTGGCTGTTCGGCAAAGGGCATACGCACGAGTGACGCGATAGCACTACGGGCCTAGAATCTTATGCGCGCGCCGAAGAGCAATGGCACCGACCAGCGCTCGCTCTTGCTGTTCACGTCGCGCAGCCCTTCCTCCACCAGCCAATCGACATCCGACAGGCCGCCGAGGAAACGCAGTTGTGTCTCGGCCATCACTTCGAACGGCCCGACCCCGATCAAGACGCCGCCGGTTGGTCCGAGGCTGAACGCCCACGACCTTTCGAAGAACTTGCCGTCCTGGGCAGCGAGGCCAGGTGTGACGCTCGACGGCACGCCGACGAACGTGCCGCGGATGTCCTGATTGCGATTGATGCCGGCAAGCCAGCCGACAAACGGTGTGAATCGCACGCGCGAGAAGAACCACCGTTGTCCGCCCTCGAAGCCCCAGTACTGATACTCGGTGAAGTTCACGTTGAGCGGCACCTGCGGATTGGTGCCCGCCGTGCCGATCCGGGTCGCCTCTTCTGTTGCCGCGCTCCTCGAATACACGAAGTTGAGTACGGCCTCGGTGCGCGGCGTCACCCTGTAGCCGACCCCTACCTTGAACATCGCCATGCGGCCGTAGACCTCGTCGTAGGTGGTCTCGTCCAAGTTGATCGGCGCGCCGCCCGTCGTGCGGCCCGTGGCCGCTTCGATCATCTTGCCGCTGAACTGGTTGTCCACGCCGTAGAGTGCGTAAACCGTGAGGCGGTTGCGCAAGCTGTCGGGGGCGGGAGGTGTCGGTGCCGCCGGCGGGGCCGCGGTGGGTGCGACGGCGGCCGCGGTCCGTGTCATCGACTGCACGTACTCGAAGTAAGCCAGGTCGGCCTTTTCACCGATGGTGAGAGCCCTGAGCTGGCTTGCATCGACGCCCTCTGGCACGGTGCGCGTGTAGCGGCCGCGCGGCCCGGTGAAGGTGATCGTGCGCGCCACCGGGTCGATGGCCGTGATCGTCACCGTGGCCGTGCGGAGGCCGGTCGCCGGATCCACGTTCGTGGCCAACGGGGCTCCGCCGGCTGGCCTCGGCCGGACTTCGACGCCTTCATAGAAGGTGACCGTGACTGGATCGCCCGGCAGGAAGCCGGCAAGCTGCGACGACGTCAGCGATGGCGGCGCTTCGAAAACCGAAGTCTGCCCTCCGGCATCGCGCGTCGTCACCAGGCGCGCGACCGAATCGACCCGAACGATCGTGCCGGTGTAGCTCTTGAGCGCGGACCAACCCGGCCCGGGCTGCGTGGCCGTTGTCGCACCGGTCTGGGCCGAGGCGGTGGCAGCCGCTGCGGCGATGAGTGCGGCGAGGATTGCGGTTCGCAGGTGCATCTTCATGAAGGGCTGCCTCCGGGTGATGAATGGGTCCTTGGGTGGGCGCGGGTCTCCGACAATGGGGGAGGCACGTGAATGGACCCGTCCAAGAGAATCGTACCCCGGATTGACCGCACAAATGACGGAGATGCGGGCGATCAAGTCGGAGATACTCGGCATTTCCAGGACGCTCATTCAGAATGCGGGGGCGTCGACGCGCAAGGAGGTTCTTCGAGCGTGATGAGGTATCATCTGGCACTTCTGCCAGCGACTTAAATCCGACAAGGGGAGTTCCATCATGACGACCACCGGCGTCAACAACGGCGTGAATGTCCAGGCCCTGCTCGATGCGCGCGAAGTACTGAAAGGCGCGCCGGAGGCGGCTCAATTCACATGGCGGGCGTCCTGCAAGTGGGAGAACGGCACTCACAGCAAGACGAAGATCCAGAGCTTCTTCGGGCTCGGGCAGGAACAAAACCACAAGACCGAGACGTCACTCGGTGCGGATCATCCGGAGATCTTCGCCTCGGAGGATCATGCCATCACTCCAATCGAGTACGTGCTCGTCGGTCTGGCGAGCTGTTTGACCGCTGGTGTGGCGGCGGTTGCGCAGAATCGCGGTATTCAGCTGCGGTCGGTCGAATCGAAACTCGAAGGCAAGATGGACATCCGCGGCATCCTTGGCATCGACACCGACGTGCGGAACGGCTACGACGACATCAAGGTGACGTTCAAGATTGATGCGGACGCGTCGAAGGACCAGATCGAGGCGCTCGTCGCGCAGTCACAGAAGCGCTCGGCCGTGTACGACGTTATCACCAATCCCGTGAACGTCACCGTCCAGGTGGTGTAGGAGCGGAGCGCGACCATCGAACAGGTCACCACAGTCGTCATCGGGGCCGGGCACATGGGTCTCGCGGCGAGCCGACATCTCAATGCCCGCTCGATCGATCACGTGGTGCTCGAACGCGGCGAAATTGCCAACTCCTGGCGGCGAGAGCGCTGGGACTCACTGCGGCTGCTGACGCCCAATTGGCAAAGCCGACTGCCTGGCTTCCATTACGAGGGCGCCGACCCGGACGGCTACATGACGATGCGCGAGGTGATCGACTTCATCTCGCGCTTTGCTGCCGTGTCCGATGTGCCGGTGCGCACGAACACCACCGTCACCTGTGTGAGGCGAACTGACACCGGGTACGATGTCACGACGACCAACGGCAATCTTCGCTGCCGCGCCGTCGTGTTGGCGAGCGGCGCCTGCAATGTTCCGAGCGTCCCGTCGCTCTGCCAGGCCGTGCCGCCATCGATCCAGTCCTTCACACCATTCAGCTACCGCAACCCGAATGATTTGCCCGAGGGTGGCGTGCTGATCGTCGGCGCATCTGCCACCGGCGTCCAACTTGCCGACGAAATCCGTCGCTCCGGTCGGTCGGTCACGCTCTCCGTCGGCGAGCATGTCAGGCTGCCAAGGACCTATCGAGGCCGCGATGTGCTCTGGTGGATGGATCGGTCGGGCGTCTGGGATCAGCGATACGACGAAATCGACGACGTGACACGCGTCCGCCGCCTCCCCTCACCGCAACTTATTGGTACGCCCCAGCGTACGACGCTGGATCTCAACGCGCTCGGTTCGGCCGGCGTCGAGATTATCGGCCGGCTAGCCGCCGTGCGGGACGGTCAGGCATTGTTCTCGGGAGGACTGCGAAATCAGTTTGCCCTGGCAGACTTGAAGATGAACCGTTTGCTTGGAACGTTCGATGAATGGGCCCGGAGCCACGAGCGCGACGCCGAAGTGGATCCTCCGGAACGCTTCGAACCGACTCATGCGCCGGCGTCGTCACGGCTGAAGATCGATCTGCGGAATGGAGAGCTCCGCTCCATCGTGTGGGCGACGGGATTCCGACCTGACTACCGCTGGCTGGACGTCCCGGTGATTGACGACAAGGGACACCTGCGGCACGACGGAGGCGTCGTTGAAGCGCCCGGCCTGTATGCCCTCGGGCTGCCGGTTCTTCGACGACGCAAGTCGACGTTCATCTATGGCGCCGATGACGACGCGCGCGAGGTCATCGATCATCTTGGCCATTACCTGGCTACGCTGGTGAAGGGACGAAGTTAGTCACCGCGAGCGATTCTTTCTTCATTTCTTCGCTCAGCGCACGATGGAGTTGCTGAACCTGCGGGAGATTCCACTCGAAGGACGCCACCGCATCGGTCGCTTCGAAGTGGTCGACCGCCAGCGCGTCGCGAGCACTTTGATAGCCGGCGAACGCGATCTCCGTGCCTGCGGCTGCCGCTTGCGCGAGGAGCTCCGCGTCGATTAATGCGTCGGTGATTCCGTGGGCAGTAAGCGGATCCTTGAAGTAGCCGGCATCGCCAACGAGAGCCCAGCCCGGTCCAAACGATTGTCGGAAGTATCCGGCCTCTCCCGCAAAACCACGATACCGTTCAACCCTTTCCGACCGCTCTACAATGGCCGCCAAGTCGGACCCGCATTCCCGCAAGACCTGTCGATATCCGGCGTCCACCCCCTGCCGCGCCGTCTCCTGGAAACGGCTTTGCGGAACCGAGGCAAATACACAGGTAAGCCCACCATTGGTGGGGATCACGCCGGCGCTTACGCCGAGGTTGTAGTACCAGTGGTAGCCGTCGACCCCAGTATCTGACCAGTAGGTAAAGATCACACCGGTCGCATGTCGACCTGTTCGATAACATCCCGCGCCGACGAGACGAGCGACCGTGGACCGCACACCATCGGCTCCGATTACCAGTTCGGCCGACACGTGGCGCTCCCGCTCGTGGCCATCCCTGAGGCGTACGCCGCAGACGCGACCGTCGCCGGCGCGAACGAGGTCGACGAGTTGCGTTTCAAACGCAACCTCGGCACCGGCCCTTCGCGCGGCATCGACGAGCAACCGGTCGATGACAGTACGCCGAGGTGCGTAGAGACCATCAATGCCGGGTTGCGGCTTGATCTGCACCGCCACGACCTCGTCGCTGTAGTGAAACGACGTCGATCGGATCAAGGGCGTGCCTGCCGCTTTGATTCCGTCGAGAACACCCCAGCGAGAGAGTTGAAGAACACCGGCTCGCATTAGGGCGTGAGTCGAGACCGTATCGCTCCCGTAGTGACCGCGGTCGATCGCGAGCACCCGAAGGCCTCGTCTCGCGAGAAGCATAGCGGTGG